>Ga0193743_1000044_pt1 | contig 84637 bp, 94 predicted proteins | sample L2c2metaG_FD_143038 | JGI IMG/M metagenome (GOLD analysis project Ga0193743, IMG submission 143038) | Soil microbial communities from a riparian zone of the East river system, Colorado, United States - L2c2 | ecosystem: Environmental > Terrestrial > Soil > Riparian zone | place: USA: East River... | reverse complement strand
AAAATATGACAGGAAAGCGCACCTAGCAGGGGATCCTAAAAGAAAAGGATAAAGCCCTGCTAAGGTGGGATGCATATCTATATACCAAAAATTGGAGTGGAAATAATAAAATGATGAAAAATAATGAAATGATGAAAAAGATGGAGAATGGTGAAACAGTGATAGGAATGTTATGTCACATGATCATTGGACTCCGGTATCGGAGCCGCGAGTGCACTCCGTCTTGGACTGGCGACGATGAGGAGGAATATACAGAGGTGACGGAGAAATATTGGAGGAAACATCGGAGGATGCGGAGTGTCCCCTAACATGCGCTGGCCAAACGTGAAATCTATTGGTATCTACCTAACCGAGTCCGAGAAATTCCAACAATCACATCTGTAGTGTGTTTAATATTTATTATTTCAGGATATTTCACAGCAAGTATTTCATTTTAAATCTCTTATTTGCTACTGTGTAACTTGATATTTAAAGTATTTAATTCATAGTTCTAATCATGTTTAAAGGACCACTAAATCCTAGAACCCCCGATGTGTAACCACATCACCCTGTTTACTTGATAAGTAAGGATTTGAGTAAAAATTTGTATCTACTGTAAAAATTTATATAATTAATATTTTTAGAAATAGTTCCGCAGCATACTATATTGGATGGGATGTTCTTCCACCCTCTCAACCGTCCAGTCACATCAATGTCACATCCTGAAACCGTCGGCTCCTTTGTTACATTCAAACTCCGACCAATGGCGAACCGTCCACACGGTAAATAAAGAATTAAGGTAAATTAACAAGTCAGAAAAATAGCTATTAAAGATATGAAATGCTTTATTGCATATAATGAGAATTTTTTACTAGGAGAAACAAGTAAAGAGGTCAGGCTGTACCCATTCACCTTCGTGATGGATAGTAGGCTGTTGAGGATTGGAATTTGTACGATATGCGGGCATCGTGCATATTGCGTTATATACCGTCGATTAAACGTGCCAGTTTTAACAAAATTTACATGTTTCCAACCTGTAACTCCGCTTTGCCGTTCTTCGGCATTTCCATCAAGAGTGACATCGACATCGAAAATTCACCACCTCTTACACTTTGTTTTTTTTGAAAATAATTACATTGCCCTGTTTGTCTTAAAGTGTGTGTTCATAATGCCAAGTTTGAGAGGATTGGAGCCAGCCGTTGTTGCAAAAATCAAGGTGGACGGTTGAGGGGGGTGGAAGAACATCCCATCCAATATAGTACTCATCGCGAAGAGCCAGAAAGGATGAAGGATTACTGGGCCGATGGTCGTTCCACAAATATGTCTTTAGCCGGCCGGGGTGATTGTCACTATGGCGAGGCATTGCGTCCTATTACGTCTTTACCTGAGTTATTATTCTGTAACTGAGTTAGCCATTAATTATTACCATTACCATTACTATATAGTTCTCGACCGTGTTGAGGGTTTCTTTTACTGATGCTGTAGCATTCTGACCAAGGACATGAATAAAGAAGACGGTTATAGGGACCAAGTCCTGTTTACCAAATCTGCTTTTTGGTTGTCACCCTGCTTATCGTATAGGATTGCGACATCAACACAGGCAACAACGTTACGCGCTTTGTTCCTTGAAATAAGCAACCGTGCCAGCCAGAACCTCACAAATCTGCACAGTGGATCCTGGTGTGAATTATATTGTCAAAAGCAAAAACGGCAGAGTGACGGAACACCCACAATAAGTTGAATAACTCTGACAGAACGAATGTTTTTAAAAAAAAGCACTTGAAGAAGCTGGTGCAATGAATTACGAAATTCCTCCATCATTTGTCCGAGGTGGCCTATTTCCGAGTTCCCATCTCCTTCCTCCTCAAGTCCCTCACCGACCTAGGCATCCCGGTCGGAGGCTGGGCACGTATCATTGGACCCTTTTTCGAAGCTCCTGAAAATATCATTGATAACCGTTGCCCAGTTCTGGCGAGGTCGGATGGCATTGGACATCAATGCAACCAGTTCTTGAACTCAGCGACTCAGAGTGGTTCAAAAGATACATACACAGCTCATAAGTAGAGATACGGTGGTAGCCTTGGTGTCCAATGAAGGATGGACCACGTAACGAAACAGACGTTGTATTTCTCAATCTAAGCTATCAGGCAGCAAATTTTTTATGGACTGTATTTGTGATAAAGTGTCAAGCAGCCTCAATTAAAACTGCTAGGACGACTTGAAAGAGAGGAGGGAGGGTAAAATTTTACAAGCAATTAAATGAATGGGGAAACGATGCCTCAACTTTAGATACAAATACATACTGGAGTCCTTGTCCATCAGCCAACCATCTTACTCTTCTGAAGACGAATTATCATCATACAACATCACATAATCCATACCCGCGGCAGGGGTCGCGATGGCAGCTGCGGCAGCACGCTCAGCCGTAGTCTGAGAGCGACTGTCATGGAAAAGAACTTCGTCCTCATCGTCTGAGGGTGACGAGGGCATACTGATCAACGAGACAGAAGAACTATCGGAGTCTATTTCAGAAATATCGTCTTCCATGGCAACAGTGGAAGCGACTGAGAGAGAATGAACGGTGGTGGAAGGGACGTGCTCGCTTTGCTGAGCAGATGGAGAAGCGGCTGGCATGATAATGGACGATGCAGCCATTGAATCGTCAGGTGAATGGTGAGAATCTGATTCAACAACGTTGATCCTACGAGTCACAGACATTAAATAACTTCGAATGAAAATAACAATAGAAAGGAACATACTCGATCCAGAGACTATTACCAAACAATTTTCCGTCAGCTTTCATCCTCCAATAACCAACATATCGTCCAGGAGTATCAGGTGCCTGCAGAAGTGAATGAGTATCATTCAATCATTAGCATAAATTGTCAGACAAACCTTTAATTCTCCAGTCCAAACATCGAACTCGGCTCCAGCAGCTACTCGCCCAATCAGAACCGGAGGCGAGGCGGAATCTGACAACGGATCCCCAGCTACAAACACCAATTCAGTATTCTCTGGCAAATCCCGCTCGCTACTATTGAGCAATCGCCAGCATTTAACGAACTCAGCACCAGGTGGGAAAGCCTGGCCCTCAGGGACTGTTACGTCGTCCACGAATTTAGCACTTAAAGACTCCCGAGCCTCAGGCAACTTCCCTACGTTGGATGGAATTAGAGCAGGGAGTTGATGAATAAGCTCGGCAAGCGAACGAGGGTACGACGACGAAGTAGCTGATCCGGATGAAGTAGGTCTATTCAGAAGGGCTTGGCCAGACAACGGCGAACCAACGATACTCGCAGGTTCACTTGCAATCGATGCAGGCTTGTGTTCGGTAGATTGTTCAAGGTTGTCTCGCACCAAATGGCTAACATCAGGTGTGAGAGAGGCCCAACTTGGGAGAGGATCATTGGCCGATGGGCGAATTTCCTGAGACTCAGGAGCAGCAGGTCGTTCATCTAAAGGGGAACTAATCGCTCGAGGTAACTCGATAGCGGTTGAGGGTGGAGACAAAAAAGGATTGTTCCTTGGCGGCGTAACTGCTGGCCGTTCGAAAGTCTTGTTCGAGGAGACAGGTGATGCCACTACTGGACCACGCGCTAATGCAGGAACAAAAGATCCTGAAAACTCGGCAATGAGTTCCAACAATTCTTGTCTCTCGGTTGGATTCGTAGTAGGCCAAGGATTAGGGGTGTGATTGGGAACGCTGGGCAAAAGTGTGCTGTCGGAGGCAACCTGAAGCGCTTGCGCGGGCTTAAGAATATGCAGGGGAGGCGGAGCTGGTACAGCTGGGATTGGTGGCTGTGCGGGGCGTTGGATTGTACCGAAAGTATTTCCAACAGTGCTCTGACCTGACAATGGAAGGAACGCATTGGTAGGAGCATACTGTGAACGAGGAGCTGGATTGAAAAAGTCAGGAATGGATGCCCATGACTGATGTGACATCATGTCAGGCTTCGGTGGAAGCGCAGGAGGTCTGGTAGGCGAGGGTGGAGATCGAAAGCTCTGCTCTACTTGGTTTTGGTTCGAGTGAACCTCTCCTTTCTCAAAAACGACGTGATCAACGGAAGAACGAGCGACTGGAGTTCTGGAGCGCATCATGTCATCTTCAACAGGGAAACTGGAGCGAGCATGGGCAGAAGGAGTGTCATGAACAGGCACCGAGGGAGCAGGAGGGGGCGTCCTCTGAGCAGTGCCTGTTGGAGTAGACTCGGCTGACCTTGGTGTGTCTAACGGCGTCTGACATTCATTGTCCATAGCGGTCGGTTTGATTACGCTTGTCTTGCCAACTCGGTAAACGGTGGGGATCACAGTGTCGGGTGTCTTCATCTTGAGCATTGGATGATTGCTAGGATGTACAGCAATCGGAAAGGCCTCGCAGTTTTCACACAAATCGTAATCCGGACATTCAGGATGCATGCACTGTTTATAACAATTAGTCGAGCACCGATGATCAACTAGAGGAACACACTTTAAATCTGACCCCAAAGATTCTCTTTGAGCAACCTAAAGTATTCAAGTGAGTTAGAATCTTACAAGTCAAGATGAAATAGTTACTATTGCAAGTAGCATTGTGCATAGCGTAACTAATGTTTCGGGGACGCTGACAGTCGTATTAGTGCGAACATCCTAATTTACTTCTTGAGATGGCTTACAACGAAATCCTCTTTCTTCTGGATCTTGACAAAGGCGTGATCAGGATGTTGTTCATTGGTAATGCTGAATGGAAAAAAATCAGGTTTTTGTATATGTCCAAGGAGACTAAGACGTACCTAAAACATGTAACGCATGTATCGAAATCTGGACAATTGAGACATTTCTGGATAACAATATTTAAAATTTGCGACTGACAACGAATAACTGATTGGTGACTTACATAACGATCACCGTGAATTCTGGAATCGCAAAGATCGCAGTTGGCAAAATGAATAACAGATTCTCCAGTGGCAGTAACAGGGGCACGAGTTCTTGTGGTAGGCGTGCCTTCACTTTCCCTTTCACCATTCCCGCTGAACACGGTATGCACGATGACTCGCCCAGGTTCAGTGATCTCGAAAAATTCGTGGAAAGGATTGTGAACCTCAGAAACTCCTGCCGTCATACAAGGAGTGCATAAATCATAATCTAAGGGGCAAACATCCAGTCATTTTCCTGTCACAAACGGCCAGACAATTAAAAACCGACCTGGACAATCAAGACACTTGTGCCTAACGCCCTCAACTATCTTGTTGCAAACGTCGCATACGATCCCATTATGAATGACTGGCGAAGGTACCGCCGACGAGGCCGATGAAGTCTCACTGGTTTGCGTGGAAGCGGAAGTTGTCGGTGCGAAAGAAGTATTTAAGATTCCAGTCATGTCAGACGACTCAGATCGAGGGGTCCACGGAGCAGGAAGACGAGGTATGGGAACATAAGACTCAGAGTTTGGGGATGACGCAAGCTTCATGTGGTGTGGACCCATAACGCTCAAACAAAATTCTGGCCTTGCTGCATTGTGACAGGCCTCGCACTGCAAAAGACTTCGATAAAGATCTCTTGCCAAATTAGTCATAAATACGCACCACAACGACATGGCAATTTTCGCAGGAATACCACGTCCCTTGGCGATGCTGAGTGCATAAAGAGCACAAAAAGGGAGGTGGAGCGGATGCGGGACCGACATCGGCTGCTGAGATAGGCCTCGAAGACGTAGAAGGAGGTGACTCGGCGAAATTAATTGACATTACGCTATCAAGGTCTGCCTGGAAGTTGTGTAACATGGCTTTGATCTCAGCCTTTCCTTGTGACACTGAGCAGCAAACACCAGTAGTTTCTGCGGATGACTGATGCTGCGGATGAACATATGTGTTGCTACGGTTTGATGACTCTGTCATCAGAGTGTCAACATCCATAGGCATATGGAATGATACAGAATGTTTCATAAGCGGCGCCACAGCAGGCCGCCGAGATACAGAGATTGATCGACCAGAACTAGCCAAGTAAGTCGCTGCTGGTGGCATTTGCACATCGTCTGATTAAATAAAGTGTTTCAGTATGCAAACGACAAATGTATGAAATTACTTACTACTTAATTGGGGATTACGAGGCACCTCGTCAATGACAGTAAACCGAAGCAAAGCGTGTGACCAAGTACGGTCTTTGAACTGGCGGATACACCTGTGGTAATCAAAGACGGTGTGAACCTCTTTACTAAGTAAGATACGAGAAGACTGGGCAGCATCGGGAGAAAAGAGGAGTTTTGACAGATAATAGTTCTGGGTGATGGGAAATACACGGTGGAGCTAGTAGGATCGTTCAGTTGTCATCGCGCCCGATGGACTGTCACTGTGAGACTCACCTGATGGCAGATTTGGTCATAGGTAGGAAAGGTGTTCAAATCTGAGAAGGTATGCTTGCGGGTATGACCATGGTAGGTGGCTTTGACGGTGAACATTGCGAGTGACTGGGCGAAGAACGACAAACGGCGACGGGAAGGTGGTGGTGGTTGTTGAAAGACGTCTTGAAGTGTTCGCAGTGGTGACTTAATAAGACCTTACAAAGTCCCGCAGTCCAGCATGAGTCACACGACCGCACCATACCGGTCACATCTAACCCCGCTTCCGGCCTTCCGTTTCACTCATTGAAAAAACTTACCTACCTACTCTGTGGCTTTTTACCAGTAAATTGGACTGGGGTCTGCCAAACGAAATGTGACATAGTCGGTCTTCTTAAATTCCAAATTCCAAATGTTTTTACTTGTAAGCTCGACCCGATTCGACCCATTCCTGGCAACACTCAGCTGGAACAATGTATACGACGTGCCTTCCCCTTTTTTCTTACTTCCCTATCACTTCGATCGCCTAGTTTCTGCAGCAAGAGCACATAACTGGAACCATGCTACATCTGTACTCAGTTATGACTATCTCAAATCGGCATGTTGGGATGCCATCTCGGAACAACAACGCCTTCAAGATGGTGGTTCATCAAGTGCTTTCAGGGTAAATCCACACATCCAATCCTTTATTTTCAACTGCAGTTTTTTGGTCATTTCGATATAGGTTCGAATCACACTTTCACAAGATGGCCAAATCGTTGTGACTGCAACCCCTCTGGTGGAGACGTTCACGTCCGATCCAACTTTACTCTCGATCGATAAGCCTCCTCCGCATGGTGAAACTTGTATGAAAATTTATATGGACACAGAACCTATCGCGTCCTCTTTGTTTACTATCACCAAAACTACATTTCGGGACATCTACAACCATGCGCGGACGAGAAATGAAAAACGCTTGCAACCAGGTTCAGACTGGACTGGATCAGATGTTCTTTTATACAACGACAAAGGATGCATCATGGAAGCTACCATCTTCAATGTAGCATTCTACCGGTCCTCTGGGTGGGTGACACCATCTACAAACTCTGGATGCCTACCTGGTGTCATGCGAAGGTGGCTCCTTCAGAGTCATCGAATATCTGAAGACGAAAATAGATGCCTCACCAAGGATTCCATTCAATCGGGAGAATGGATACTCCTATTCAATGGAGTCCAAGGTTGCCGATTGGGAAAGGTTTACATGTAGATAAAAAGCGTACATGTTTCGAGTAAGGACCGCCGCATTGCTAAAGCCATTGGCCTCACATCTAAATTCTACACCACACTCATATCCACCTCCATAGCATCATGGTCAAAGTCATTGTCAAACATCCCATCATCCATCTCACCCAAGATATAATCGACCACGTAACTGTCCTGTACCAATTTCTCCATTCTGGACAGATGTCTTTCAGAATAGGGAATGAGCGCGTCGATCAATTCTTTGAGCGCCGTACGACCCGAAGCCTGGGAGACTTCACCATCGGCAAAGACCTTCTCGTCCACTTCGTCACTGAAAGCTTGGATGATTTCGTCGGCAGGACGTAGCTTGACTGTTAGTAGCAAAACTCTTTGGGCTACGGCGGATGTCTTGGCGTTTGTGTTCCAATCTCTCACGTATCGCAAGAGTCTGGCGAGATCTGAGCCCCCCAGGGTCCGAATTGCTTCGTCGACTGACGGATCGCCTATTATTGATGGTCGATCGACATCTTGGGGGGAAGACATAACGTCCTTGAAAATAGAGAGTAGTCGACCAGGCTGTGACATTGATAAAGCCAGCTGAATAGCTTTCTTATAATCGTGTAATGCAAGATAATTCATAAAATCCTGGTCCCTATGGGGATAGACGTCAGTTCGAACATTTTACGACCAGGTTTTTTCCGTACTTCAGAGCCAATTCGGTACGTTTTGTTTCTTTCTCAGCTTCATGCTCCTCGGTGCAATCTTCCCAAAATGTGACAACAGAATCGGCGGCGCCTGACACAATGGTTCGTTCATCTGAACTGACTGCTAAAGCCCATACCTAGATGTGATGAATAAAACGACACTCTAAAAATGGAAACAAAGAAAACGTACTTTGTCTTCGTGATTATCCAAAGTTGTTACACACTCTTCCTCCCTGATATTCCACAACTTCACCAGCCCATCTGAAGCTGCACTGACGAGCTGCAAACCACTGTTGAGAAAATCGACCCGCAAGACGGAATTCGTATGGCCTTCAAAAGTCTTAAGACACGAGAAGTCGTCAAGACTCCAAAGCTTGACAGATTTGTCGCCACTTCCGGTTGCAAGGATCCTTTCCTCCCGTCCAAATCTTACGGTCCAAACCCCTCGCTTATGCCCTTTGCAAGTCCCAATCAGTTTAAGCTCCCCTCGCACGGAACCTCCCGATCCGACGGTATACTGGATTTCATATACTTTTGCGGTCCGATCCTGCGAACCCGAAACTAGAAAGCGATCGTTGGGTGCAACATCGAGAGAATTGATATCCTTTTCGTGAGCTTTATGCGTTGTAAGGCTTTTACACCGTATTGCAGCCTGATTGCCAGAATTATCAAACTGGGTAGGAATCTCTGACACATCCCACATCTTGATCGTCCGATCTTGACTGCCTGTGAACATAAACTTGGAGCTGTCTCCACCTCTTGCCATCGTGACAGCGCCGACACTTTCTGCGTGACCTTCGCAGATACCAACGCAGCCGTAACCCCATGAAGTTGTTTCGTCTTGTGTAGAGAAGGGGGCCCATATCCTTGCGGTCCGGTCTTTGCTACCACTGACAAGGATGGAACCATTGGCTCCATGATCGAGAGCCAAAACAATCTCCGTATGACCTTCAAGGAGGCGAGCATCAAGATTTTTTGTGGAATATATCCGGACGAGGGAGGAATTGGTGGCGAGAGCTATATGCGAATCCCGTTGAAGAGGGGCATTCGGCGACTTGTAGCTGAGATAGGTGGTGTCGACGATCTCGTCGTTATACCCAATAAACTGACGACAGAGAGATCCGGTTGACAAGGAATGGAAAATGATATTTTGATCTCCATGGACAGATATAATCGAAGAAGTGTGAGGAAGATACCTGAGAGAGAAGTGAGATTAAACAAGAGCGTTAATGATATATTGGTACAAACTCACAATACGTCAACGATTTGTCGCTGTTCTTCCAGTTCGGATGCATATGCCCGTTCTTCGCCGAGTTTTTGTACCACATGTCCTTTGCTATCCCAGATTTTGATGACTCCCTTCTCTCCTCCCGTGTAAAATCGAAGTTGGTCAAGTTCCGTTTTCGAGTGAAATTGGTTGTCTGACCGCAATAAGCCTACCGCCTCCACGCGTTCCAAGGTTGGAATAGTTTTTACCAGAGTTGGCGTTTTTCGATTGCTCTTCTTCTCCTTTGTGGAAAGAATTTTTGAAAAGAGATCCCAGATCAGTACTACCGAATCTCGTCCACCACTGATGAGCCATTGACCATCCAATGAAACATCAAGTCCACGAGGAACGGAAACATGACCTTCCAGGACGGCCTCTGGCTTCCCTCCACCACTTGAGGTAGAAGCACCTTCTACCAAGTTGAATATTCGTATCCGGGTATCCACAGAAGCGGTGATGAGATGCATAGTTTTGTTTTGAGTGACTGAGCCTACGTCCTGGGGATAACTAAAAGCCAATGCGCTCACAACCCCACCATGGCCTTTGAAGACATGGGTGACGAAGCCACGCAAGATATCCCAAACTTTGACCACACCGTCAGCTGATCCAGACGCAAGGTAAGTTGAGGTGGGATCCGCTTTGCAAACATGAACAGGTGCCTCATGAGCACGACCAATGACGCGAATGGGAGGTATTCGCTTTTTCAGAGGTTCTTTTGAATCCGGTAGCTCGAATATTCTGAGTGAGAGAGAGGATGTGAACACCAAGAGGTGCGATGAGGAAGGTGTAATGCAAAGTGAGTTGATGGGTTGAGTGTCCTATCCATTGATGAGAAAAAAATAATATTACCATTAAGACAAAGTAGAACCACGTACCCCAACAAAACGACAAATTTCGAGGCCGTTCTCGACGTTTGTAAGGAGGATATCTTCATCAACACAGGTGACTAGTCTTGATCCATCTGAGGTAATGGCAACTGCACCAGATGTATAAAGGGGTGCAATCGTTCGCGCATTTTTGAATCTAAACAGAAAATCAGTATATTTTGATAATGTAACAAAGATATCAAAGCCTACGCAGTTTTTAATTTTGGGCGGCTTGGTGGTAGTAAAGTCATTTGCATTCAAAAATTTCTTCCAGCTCTGATTAACGAAAATGTTATTTGTGCAGAATTGGCAAGAGCGTTAGACCTCGCACTTTCTCTAATATCTAAAGACTATACCTTGACCACTTGGATCTCCCGTTTGTTTCTAATACTAATAGGAACATGGAAATTCAGAGAAATATGATTCTTGCAGAATGAATTGTTCGAAAGCTATTTTTCGAGATTTTAGCGATTTTTTGCAAATCTTTAGGCATGTTTTTCTCAGAAGTGGGAGTCTAGAAAAATCGGCTCGTACAAAATGACCATTTCTTCATACTAAGTATCATCGACCCACCCTTCGAATTACTAGGTTGCACGCGACGCGATGTTTAGCTATAAAATCTTGTTCAATATCCATACATGTGGGTTCACTTCTCGTTGTGGGCTCTCAAATCACGTATATCCTACAGTTTTTCTCAAGTCGTAACATCCGTATTGCACGCGACAGAGCTTGGGACACTGGCATCTTGGGTGAGGGCCCATTACAACTCCGCTCTCGTTGTAAGCCAAAATTAAATATCCGACATCGCTCTCGGCCCTTCTTCCACTCGAAAAAAAAAGACACAAGATGCATTCAAGTATTGCTAATAGACTCAATGCGAGAAAATCCTCTACTCTCTTTATGATGAATCGTCCTTGAACTTTTTGGGACACATCCAACCACTGAGAAACTCTGAAAGTGACGATTCGACCAACTGCCGAACAGGTGACCCAACATAGTGCTGATTTTGGCATTCGCGATGCGAGAATATTTATTTCTTGCCTTTGCTCACCATCCTTTCTCGATTTTCTCCTCGTCTTCTACGAGCAGCAATAGTCAAGTAAAAAGAAGGGACAATCTCAAGAGGCGAAAAATTCAAAGTGTATCAGGCTTAAAACTTATACAGATTATTACAGTGTTTTCGGATGTTGCAAGATAAATATGAAGATCGAATTCATTCAAAAGGAACCTCCGCAGGCTTGGGACAGATCGATGTCTGGGCGACTAGAAGGTTCTGAGCTTATAATCCGAAATTTAAGAAAGGTTTCCTCGGATGAATGGTCGCCATTGAAAAAGGCGGCGGAGTCGGCGCTCAATGTTCAAAATAATAGCATCCAGGTGAGGATTATTATTTTGTACAAATTTCTTGATCGTTCATCCTCTTTAATATTCCGATTAGAAGTTGGAGTATGACCCGGGGCCAGAGTTTGGCGCCTTCGGTCTGGTGTGATGATTCACAAGCAGTCAGGGTTCCCGAAAACGAAGGGATACAGCGTCCTCGTAATAACCAAGTTGCGAGGGGCGTCGAGAGGTAATTTATTTATCACTCAAGCGTTCGTTGATGATAAAGTTTACCTCTCCATCGAGTACGAAACCATGATAGGTATGGAATATTTTGTTTTGAGAGTTGTGCCCCGACTTTGTCATTAAGGAAAGCAGATGCTATCGTGATCATCAACAGCCAATTATTTGACTCCGGGAGGATCATAGAGGCAGATCTGAGTACCAAACAGAAGTGCTACGCTAGCTCAAAGCCAAGCGCGCGCTTCTTGCATTTCATATGTAAAGGTGCGACGAAATACAAAAAGGGTCTTAGGTGAGGGTGGACAAAAAATCAACAACCTGACTAAGAGGCCCAGGAAGAATGAGTGGCCAAGACGAGGACTTTATGACATAAGGTACGACTTACCTGAACTTAGGGAGTGACGAGAGCTTTGTGGAAAGGACTCGTCCTCCTGGGTTCCAAATTGCCTTGAGTCTACTTAGACCCCCTTTCGAATAATGATGTCATGCCCGATGGGCCAGAAGTAATGTTCAGAACGATTATAAGCCAGTCCGTGTAGTTTGACTTATACTAGTATGCTGTTCAAAGCACGGCGTGTTCCAGGATGCACATTTCAGGTGGTTATATAATTGGATAAGCGCTGGTGGGCGTGTGAAATTGAGATGTGAGGTAAAATAAATCCAAACTCAGTCCTCTCTGACCTAACTCCAGAAGCTATTGGCTTGATCTTCGACAAAATCTTCGATGCCACCTGTAAGCCGGATCCTAACCTCCCAGAAGGAACCGTCGCATCTTCCCATAAACAGCACTATCTCAAGCGGTTGAAATCTAAAAAAAATCGAAGCTGCTGAAGAAGAGAAGGGAAGAAAATTTTTCTGCAAAGGAGTTCACCCCCGTGATGCAGTTGTGGCATTCAAGCTGACGTACAGTGACATTATGTCCGAGTCGAAGAAGTATATTTAGAATAGCGACGAATTGCCGGAAACGAAGAACTTTGTGCAAACGCCGTGTGTTGGTCCAAAATTTCTCTGATCTTACTGAATGATGACTGATGTTCCTTCAGCATCACTTCTCGATAACTATTCCAGAAACTTTGATCGATCGAGTGAGGCGGGGTGTAGGACAGCTATTGACTTCATCTTGAATGAGTATTTAACTGTAATGGTGAGCCGGTTAGACATTGTTGGTGAATTTTATTAACCACAAAAACCTCAGAAAGCACTTCAGAAACTCAGCCGACTGAGGACAGTCGGCCGAAGGTACCCAAGCGTAGGGATAACATCAAGATATACTGCAAAGTGTCATTATTCTCCCACAAAATTATCTCTCCACCAATCGAGCACTTTTCCCCAGTAACCTTTGTCAATGGCCGTGTTGATCATAGCATCGGTGTTGTTCTCAGACATGCCAAGAATTATTTTAACCGCCGCTTTCACTCACTCCTGCTCGTCGTCGAGGCTAAATTTGAACGCAGTGTTGGCCACTCTTTATCCCAACTCGTTGTTTACTTGGCATGTCTCCATCAATCTCGGCAGCGACGACAGCGACGCGATACCTCTGTCTACGGCCTTGCTTCAGATGATCTTCATGACTATTTTACATGAAGGGGTTCTCAAGATGAGCAAGAGGTTTGATGTCTTACATGGAGACTTCAAGGCTGTGTTGGGGTGCTTGCAGTATGTCCTGGAGAAAACAGCGAACATGAGTCCAAACTTGACTCCGGAAAGAAACGGCGGCCAAAAAAGTGGTGTCAATGAAACTGCAGATGCAGATGACGGATGACAACGACCTTTGCATCCGCCCATGGATGAAGATGAAGGGGATTAGCGCTGTGTCAATATGTGTACTAAGAAGTGAAGTTGATTGTCACAATAAACGCGAAGAGATGTTCCAAGCAAACTCAACCCCCACAAGCGAGGGATAGGGCAATTGTCAAGCATGGCATCGTATCGCTGACGCATTTGATCATCCAAGCCTTATAGCAAAAAGATTGACCCTGTATATTTTTTTCTAGCGCCGGAGCACCTTTGGGTAAGAATGCTGGTTCCTGATTTGGCCTACAATGTATTGCCTTGTGTCCGGTGCGAACCTGCTGATTACTTAGTAAAATTGCCCCTAGCGGGCGGTGATGGCACCCAACAGCCATGCATTTTCGAGTTCAATTTTTCATCTACTCAAGCAACGTTTCGAACTCCTCTATAATAACCTATAGAGTAGTAGGTGGCAAATTAATCTGTTACTTCGTGGAACCGCTATGCGTCGGCTGTCTCGACCTGATATATCTCTAAGCCCACTTCGAGGCGTTCGGCGGGGACCTTTTAGGATTATTGGCTGCGGGGTCTACAACCGGGAGAGCCTCTTCACTGATATAATCTGGACCAGGCGGCGATCCTGTTTACTGATTAAAAAATCCGACAATGAGAGCGAAAAGATTCCTACTGTGTTTTGCAACATTTCCCTGCTGCTTGACGCCGATAATTGCCAGATATGCGAGGAAGGAACCTCCCCCTATGATTGCTGCCTATGTATGTGATAAGCCATGGAGTCTGTCATTATTGTTAAGAGGATGGATGTACTATGCCTGGAGGGCTGGTGAACATGGGATGTACTTTGAGTACCATTTTGTGTGAAGTTACTATGATGGTCACGGTGAAGTAGACGACGTCTGAGACATGATGACGATTGAACTTGATCGATTGCTAGTTTGAGAATTGTATACTCCTACAGAATTGCACAAAAAAAGAGAAATTGTACTCTGGAGTCTTTGGGAAAGCGTTCTGTCAGTCACGGAGATCTGAGATTCAAGAGTGGGCGCTAAGTATAACCCGCACGCCATCAATCGCTGAGTCAGCATCCTCGTAACTTTTCCCAAACTACCTCGGTAACCCAACTGCATGCTCAGTGTCGCGCGGCCATTTTTGACACAGAAACGGCATTTATTTAATCTTGACATGGCCCAGGCTCGTCACCTCTTTCTCGATGCATCGCCGCCACCATACACAAGTTCTAGAGATACTTTGGACAAGGAATCATTTCGGAAAACATTGCCTGTATTGGCCGCTCGCGTACCACCTGAGAGGACGCGTGTCTTGTTGAAGGCTACAGAGTTGAAAAAGCAAGTTTTGTTTTATTTTATCTTTAGGATGGAGGCTCATAGAACGGTTTGATAATAGCTCTCTGATGGACCTCCCCAAAATCCGCACCGTGGTATCTGATCCCTCTGACCCCGATGGGGATCGATTGGTGTTACTCAGAATGTCAGCACAGTGTATGGATTTCACCATTTTCTTTTCATACAGTAAAGTTGATTCGACACGCAAGCCAGCTGATATTCCCCCGGAGGCAGGAGTTTTCCTGAGAAAAGAGGCAAAGGAGTTAGTTGAATACAAGGTCGATCTGGACTATGATTATTGGACGGCGGGTAATTGCTTAACTCGAGCAGAGATTCCAGAAGATGCTTATGATGTACGATCAGATGAATGTCTACAAGTTTTTCTTCCTGAGGAGCTTCGGGAGGGATCTCCCACTGGCTTCGCGATGACAGGGCACATAGGTGCGTGCATATCTTCACTCCTTTTCTTCAATTCCAGCGATGCTAAATATTTTCTGAGTAGCTCATGTCAATTTGAACGATGAGTATCTGCCGTATAAGCACATTATTGGCCAGCTCATCCTCGAAGTCAGTTGTTTTCGTTCCCTCTCTTTGTTGGGTACTCACCTCCATGCTAGAAAAATAAAAGAGTGAGAACTGTCGTCAACAAACTAAATATGATCGACAACCAGTTCCGATTCTTCAAAATGGAATTACTGGCGGGAGAGCCTGACTATGTCGTTGAACATGTGGGTCATCTCTCTTTAGTCCTTGAGGTTGAAGTCGTTCAACATTTTGTAGCATGAATCAGATTGTCGATTTACATTCGACTTTACAGAAGTCTACTGGAACTCCCGATTACATACCGAGCATGAACGGCTTGTCGAACAATTCAAGTCTGAAGATGTCGTTGCCGATGTGTTTGCAGGAGTAGGACCTTTCGCCGTTCCTGCAGCCAAGAAGGGGTGCGCAGTGCTTGGGAACGACCTGAATCCCAATAGTGCCAAATACTTGTTGAAAAATGTACAAGATAATCGGGTAAGCATCTTGTTTCATCCAGTAGCCACATATTCATTATGTCCTCAAGGTCAGTGATTTGGTGCGGGTGACATGTGAGGATGGACGAGGTTTTATCCGAACGATTGTATCCCGAGTATTTGATGAACCATTCCCTGCTTACACTGGTCCCAAATCAAGTAGGCTGCAAGAGGAGAAGGAGCGCAAACGTCTGCAGAAACTCGCTGCTGAAGGCCAATCAATTCCAAACGTGACATCGGCTGATACCAAACCTCCACGAAAACATATAACGCATTTCGTCATGAACCTTCCTGACTCTGCCATTGAATTTCTGGACGCTTTTCGTGGTATTTTGATCGACAAACAACGAAGTCTGAGAGAGACATATGGTGACCAAATGCCTATGATCCATTGTCACTGTTTTTCGCGAGAGCTGGAGCCAGAAAAGGCGGATCAAGATATTCGGCAGGTCTGTTGTTATGCACCACGCTGAGCCCCCTTTATTTTTAACTCCTAACCTAAATTTATTACAGAGAGTTGAAGATAAGTTGGGACATCCGTTGACTGAGGAGGTCAGTCTTCACCTCGTCCGTTCGGTTGCGCCGAACAAGGAAATGTATTGTATTAGTTTCCGGCTTCCAAGGGCAGTCGCGTTTGCATGACAAAGTTAGCAACTGAGATTTGGTACATACTATTGTTGTAACTTGAAGTATGAGTCGACGCGACATTTCGAAAGTGCGTGGTCGGCATTAGTGATGCCCCAGTCTTTCAAATACACACGCCTTGAGATAATAATCATCTCTACACCTTTGGCCAGCCTGTTTTGTACCCTGGTTTGGCGAATTGTGGGGCTGTTAGGGTGATCAACCAATTCTGTGTTTCGGGGTCTCGGTAAAATTTGTGCTGTACATATAATTTCCGTTCTCCATCTTTCAACTGTTGTCAGTTTTCTCGTGAAGCTTGGTGTATATATACGCTCTCTATATCATTGCAAAAAACATAGTGCGGTCATTTGTATAAGAGAAAGCAAAAAAAATGTACCGCAGCCGTGGAGCGGGTGAGTTGTATCGGACCCCGGTTAATTAAATAAAAATTTCCGGAAGTTGTCGTAGTTTATTAGTTAGCATCAGTTGCATCGTTCTAGCTCCTCCTTTCACTACTTTATACCCAACAACTATATATCCCTTGGTCAAACCTTAATTATGCCTTCGTGGTCCTCCATCCTGCCGACTTTTCACAGCGATTCTGACGCCTCTTCGTCTATTACCGCTTCTGCCCTTCAAACTGTGAGAACAGCCGTAGCAGTCCCCGAGAACGAGCTCAAACGATGGCGGAGGACTTTTGACAACAATGCAAAGGTCATTAATGGAGAGCGGTGAGTTTGGTTTTGCCGTGCCCAGGCCACATGAAAACTTAGAGGGGACCGGTGGTTGTGGGTGAATATACCTCAGATTCCTGACCTGGTCATATTTCGTAGGTTTCTGGACCCGGATAGCTTCGTTAATGCTATTGCTCCTAAAGGAGACCTATCAAAAATCGGACGTGCTCAGTTTGCCATTCTCTTTCGTATTGCGGACACTTCTCGGCGAGGATTGGTATCCTGGGATGACTTTACTGTTTTTGAAACCCTCTTGAAGCGGCCCGATGCAGATTACTGGATGGCATTTCAGTATTTCGACGTGTGAGAAAATTTCTCCTGTGTCGTGGTTAAATGTGAATTCATCGTCATCATCCCGATAGCGACCACTCGGGTTTTATTGACTTTAATGAATTCAAGAGTGTCTTTTCTGCCAATCTTGGTCCTGAAGCCATACCATTCGATTTTGACTGGTTAGTTTCATTCTCATTGATTTAAACTTGTTGATATATCTATCCACCCTACCTCAGTGACTGGGTAAAGTTATACCTAGGACAGAAAAATGGGACTCATGTTTTGGGATGTATGTTTGTTATTCTGGTCATCTGCTTCACACCGATTCTTATCATTTGCTAGACAATGAATTTACGCAGCTCATGAAAGGGTTGCAAGGCGAGCGACTTCGGCAGGCTTTCAAATTCCTAGACAAGGACCAGGATGGTTTTATTAGACCAGACGAGTTCAAGAGAATCATACTAGTACGTATTCTTTAAATGCTGTAGACACCGCTAATCCCTTCTTGTTTTCAAAGGAAATTGCTGGACATAAACTTTCAGATGCAGTAATAGATAGACTGCCTACTCTTTGCACTTTAAGTCCCGGACAACGTATATCTTACTCGGAAGTTATTGCATTCCATAATATCATACGAGGTATACTTTTTGTTCTGATCTTTATTGACGGGATGTTTTTGCTAACTAAAACCCTCGCGTTGTTAGAAATGGATATGGTAGAAAGGTGAGTATTTGGCTTTTGTTTCAAGAAGTCACAATGATAACATATCTATATTCAAGGATAATTCGTGAAGCTACAAGAAAAAGCAAAGACGGCCGGATAGACCAATCCGATTTCCTCGATCATGCCGCCTCCAGCTCTCGCTACTCCCTCTTCACTCCCATGGAAGCGTCTATTATCTTCCACTTTGCAGGCCGCGGAATTCCGACGCAACGTCTTTCGCTGCGGGATTTTGCTCAATTGTTGGATCCTCGTTGGAAAGCGCCACATGAACAGTTTGTGGAATCAAAACCTGTCGCGGCCTCAGTTTTGCAGAACTTTTTGCATTCGATGTACAGTTTCGTTCAGGGTGGTATGTGATGAGGTCCTTTTTCATTGTTGCCAGATATCGTGAACATGGGTTTTGTAGGGATTGCTGGATCCATTGGAGCTACCATGGTTTATCCTATTGATATGGGTAAGTCATTATGACTCTTTCATATATTATAGCTAACTTTCGATGCAGTCAAGGTACCGTCCTCTCAAATCTTTGTTAAACGGTCTTCGTTACAACTTCACCATGACCACCAATCTAGACTCGGTACATTGGTCTTCTACCCTTTGCGTATTATATTATGTACTCACTTTATCGCCACAGCATGCAAAATCAACGGTCGACGGTTGTTGGCCAAATGCTCTACAAGAACAGTATAGATTGTGCCAAGAAGATTTTCCGCAACGAAGGTTTCTCGGGATTTTATAGAGGTCTCGGTCCGCAGCTTGTTGTAAGTAATTGATAGTTTGGCAGCAAGCTTTTTCTGACGCTCGACGTGACAGGGTGTTGCGCCTGAAAAAGCCATCAAGTTAACTGTGAATGATCTGGTCCGGTCGCGAGCGATGGATCCGGAAACTGGACGTATCAAAGTTATATGGGAACTGATGGCCGGTGGTATGGCTGGTGGTTCTCAAGTGGTGCGTAGATTATTGACTTTCTAGGCTACATAGCATTCTGAAAGGCGAGTTTTTTGAACCAGGTTTTCACGAATCCTCTGGAAATTGTGTAAGCAGTCTATATGTTCAAAAACCTACCTGTCATTCTCTAACTGACCATTGATTAAATGCTCAGCAAAATTCGGCTGCAGATTCAAGGTGAAGCAGCGAAAGTGGACGGTGCCATCCCCAAAGGAGCCATCCACATCATTCGACAGCTGGGCATACTCGGACTGTACAAAGGCGCCACAGCCTGTTTACTCCGCGACATCCCATTTTCAGCAATTTACTTTACTTCATACTCACATCTCAAGTCCGACGTTTTCCATGAAGGTTACAACGGCAAACGCTTATCGTTTCTGGAGACGCTTGGAGCAGCTGCCATTGCGTAAGCTTTCTTACCATCTATGCCTATTTTTTTGAAAAGACATTTCTGACGTTTCTGTGATTTTGTCAGTGGCATGCCTGCTGCCTACCTCACCACTCCGGCAGGTAAGGTATTATTGGCTGAATTTGATACAACTTCTGATGTGGTTGTGGTTTACACTAGATGTTGTGAAGACAAGATTACAGGTTGAAGCTAGGAAAGGCCAGACCCATTATGCCGGGCTCCGAGATGCTTTCGTGAAAATCTGTTGGTTCTCTTCCATCAATGGTTGCCATCTTTTCCTTATTGGCTTTATAGATCGAGAGGAAGGTTTCCGCGCTTTGTTCAAAGGAGGTCCCGCTCGTGTGATTCGAAGTAGTCCACAGTTTGGCTTTACACTTCTTGGTGAGATCGGCCTTAATTTTTACGAACCTGCCCACTGACTATGGCATGCAGCGTACGAAACTCTGAAGAGCACTGTGAGTATCTTTCCTATATATATAATGATCTTCAACCCGGTCTCTGATTGTATCCTTTACTTGCGGCGTAGCTACCTGTAAGTGACCTTGATATGTCATCTTTTTTGATCTTCTCTCACTCTTCTCCCTTACCCAGTATCCTTGGGATGATAAACCCACATCCCACCAAATGGAGACGGCGCTTACATCTCGACCCGATGAGATGTCTAAAATCCGGGCCCGAAATGCTCTCAAGATTCTTCTGGACGTTCATGGCGATTTTGGTCTTCGAGCAGCAATGGCATCAGGTCGACCTCTTTCCTTGTCGAATCCAAGGCTGTCCCCTCCGTCATCATCAGCATCGGGATAGGATAATCAGAACAATCATATATCATCTTGTGGCATTTGTAATAAATTAGACCGATACTTATCTATTTGGCAGATCCTTGTTTGGTCCATGCGTGTGAGAGCGGCAGCAAATCTTTTTGCAGATCTTCATTCTACATACTGATTTCCGTAGTGGACTTGAGCGTCAAGACCGAGATCTCCATGACTCTTCCGCTTTTGATGAGGAAGATGGATGGTTACGAAGGTGTGTCTTAACTGATCACGATCACGGAGAATGATTTCAATTGCTGGATTATAAGTGGCGAGTCCTGAGTATTGCTTTCCTTTCCCTCATTTCTTTCGTTCGTTTTGCTCTTCATTTTCGTTGTCTTTTTGTTTTTCTGCGGCAAGTTTATACTATATAGACTCTCAACATGTTTATATTTTACTAACCAATCTTCTTACAGACGCTACTCCACTTGTCAGGCGTTTCGCATTTAATCACTGCTAGACAGTGTCCAACGCCAGCGTAGAACGCCTCCTTCGTTAATATCTTTTTTCGTCAACTTTTCCCAAGTTTTCTTTCGCCCCCCCCCCTTTTTTTTATCTTTTCGCTATTCCACTTTCATCATGAAATCGACCATATTTGGGCTTTCCCTGGTTGGCGCCACTGTGGCCCAAGTTGTAAGCGATACGACTGGAGGAGCCTCTCCCATTGCCCCGACGCCTGCAGCGACACCTGACGCTTCACTGTACGCTGGGGTGTCTGTTCCGCCATCAGCACCCACAGCAGCACCTACCGATTTTTACCAATACATGCCCTACTCTTCGTACCAGAGCGGAGGATACAAAAGTCTAGAGTGTGGTTATGGATACAGCAAACAGTACGATGGGTCATGCACAAAAAATTCCTGGGTATGTCATCTTTTTTTTTCCTCGTTTTCTCATGCTAATAAAACATTCATAGTACACTGAAACTGAGGCGTGTTACGCTACTACCATCATCAACATTAACAATGTCAATAAGTAAGGATTTGCATCGATGGGCTTTTATTTTGAGGCGCTATTGTTTTTTTGCTTCTTTTCTAGCATCTGTGGGGGTGGCTATAAAGACGGTTATGGTAATTATAACAGTGTCATTCTCAGCACCGTCACCGTTACATCGACCGAAGTATGATCTTTGAAAGTTGACTGCTGGCTCGTATCTTCAAACTGACAATTGCAACTAACTCAGGTCCACCCCACCACCATCACAGTGTGGAACACAGTCACTGAAACCAACATTAACACCCAGTCTGTCACCCAAACGCTCACGTCAATCGAGGTTGTGCCAACAACTTATGTCTGGGTGTCCACCGAGATCATCGACAACACCCAGACCCTCGAACACACTCTCACTGCCACTGAGACGCAGACGCAGACCAACGTTTACACTCAGACTGCGACACAGACCGATACCGCGACTGCAACTATCCAAGAGACTACTACCAACTTTGCCACTGTGACCCAATTGAGCACTGTTGTGCAGCCGACGACATTCACCAGTGTTTGGGTCTCCACTCAAGTCATCGACAACGTGAACTTTCAATGTTTTTGCTGTTGTCACATTCCAGTTCTCATATTTGAGTTGATCAACAGACTCTGACAATCGAGCAGACTCAAACGGACACTGTCACATCCTTGTCCACCTCCGTCGCAACTGCCACTGCGACAGAGACGCAGACCGACACCGTCACCGTCACTCAGATCAGTACCGATGTCCAACCCACTACCGTTACCTCGATTTGGTTGGAGACCAAGACTATTGATAATGTGAGCTTTGGGTGTTATCCAAAATCTGGGTGGGACTTTTTATGTCAATGATAGACTGCGATCGTTGTTCAGAGCTTTACCGCGACCCAGACATACGATGTGACCCACTTACAAACAATCACCTACCTCTCGACTGCCACCGCTACCGCTACTGCCACCGCAACAACTACTGAGATTCATCAGGAAACCGCTCTCTCTGAGTGCCTCGGCACGGTTTGTTTCCGTCAAATATGGAATTTGAATTAATAAAATTAATTCAGTCTCATTCTTTATATAGTGCAAATCTCAATACTGGTTAACGGAAGGTAGCAACAGCTGGAGTACTGTCGTAACCTTCGCTGCTGCCAAGACAAGCACCTCATTCGGCGCACCCACGATGATTGCCATCAGTGACTCGTCGTATGGTTCATCAGGCTACAGCGGTTCATATGACAGCCCGAGCGGCTCCAAATAAGGTTCAAGCGGGTCATACTTTGGGTCTGGTGGCTGTCATTATGGGTCAAGCGGCTATTGGAGGGTTTCTTTTCTATATCGTTCGCGCAAAGCCGTATATAATCACCTTACAGAGTCTATATTGCATCAGCCATTGCGCAACGCACTCTACAAAATATCTCAGTCGAGCTGGTAATACTTACTGAGTTTTCAAAACACGTTTCTTACCTTTTCTTGTGTTCATTTCAGGGCCAATTTTTTTTTACCAACCTATTTTACTTTCACGCCATTCGTCTTTTTTTTTAAAAAAAAAAAAAAACTAACTTTGCTGAGATTGGTTGGATAGAGAATGGTTTAATGACGTAATTCTAAACCTTTCAGTCAACTATCATGCCTCTTTACGAAGCAGACGCCTCCATCGATCCTTATACACTCCAGAAAGTCCCCGAACAATTCATTATCTTTTATGCGTCTATTAGTGAAAATGGTCAAATGTGGTGTCCTGTAGATCCCCTTTTTTCATCATCTCCAATTTCGCTGGGTCACTGATCTTAACTCTTGAAGGAATGTACGGCAGTCGATGGTCTAGTGAGGGATACTTTCTCCGAAGATGGACCAGCAGCGTTGGTCGTCTATGTCGGTAACAGAACGCAGTAAGGATTCCAGTCAACTCAACTTTTGACTAGGTGTGAACCACGGGTGTTTATCAAATGATTTGAAAGGTGGAAATCTCCTTTGAACATCTATCGCCAGGAACCTTGGAAGATAACAAATGTGCCAACAATTGTGCGGTTGCGAGAAGTAAGCACACCCTTTCCGTTATTTAGTTGTTAAACTTCCGTTTTGCCGACTTGCCTTTCTCTACTCTAGGGTCGAGATGTCGGACGGCTGGCTGCCGACTCTGATATCATCAAGGGGCTGTCAGAATTTGTGAAAGATTGAGCAGGGACTGAGAGCAGTTAATACTAAGCGATTATGAGCCTTATTTCACTTCTCAACTGCTCAAACATAAACGTTCAGATAATTATTGTAGTCGTAATTATTAGATGTCTCTCGAAAAGTCGCCACTTCGGCCGCCTGCTTTATGCGTGACCATGATCTCTCCTATCTCCATCTCTTGCCCTGCTACCGCTTTCAGCATGTCCCATACGGTTAGTAGACCAATCGAAACGGCCGTCAAAGCCTCCATCTCGACGCCTGTCTTGCCTTCGCATGTCACAGTCGCCGTACACACGATGCTGTGCCGTGAACCGGCCGTGTCATCACAGCCAGTGGGGAATCGGGGCAACTCGGGAGTCAAAGAGACATCTATTTTTGAAACTGCAAGGGGATGACAGAGGGGAATGAGAGAAGATGTTTGCTTGGCAGCCATAATACCAGCAAGCTGAGCAACGGTCAGAGCGTCCCCCTTCCGTCTTGCTTTAGCTTTTGCTATTTCATCCTGAGAAGAGTTGGTGGCACTAGCTTCAACGGGATATGGGAGTACAACCAATTCATACGCTTCTGGTGGTACAAATATTCGTCCAGAAGCGGTGGCCGTGCGTTTCGTAATATGTTTACCACCAACATCAACCATAGAAGCCCTCCCATGATCATCCAGATGTGAAAGCCTCGAGGAGGTGCCGTAAAATCGAATATAGTTAAATTTGAGGTTGTCTCTCAGTCTTGGAAAGGACATAGCATTTTGTACCGACTTCTTCCCATAAACATGACGTCGCAAGCCACCTGTGGAGTAAAAAAATAATTGAGAATAAATAACAACCATCAAAAGATGGAACGTTACGTTTACAAAAAGAAGAGGACTCAACCGCCGATCAGAATCATAGGTCGATTCGTGGTGACATTGATGTCTTCCATGCCAGCGTGTTTTTCCATTTTTCCTGCGACAGCTTGACCAACAATCTTGAGTAAGTCATCATCTGATGCCCCTATCCTCATCTCATCCCTGAGCGAGACTTCCTTGGCGTCGAATAGACAAACCTGATAAATGAGAAGATCAAAAAAAGATGAATGATGTGATGAAGAAAATAGTACTAACTTTAATTTGACCGTCAGCAGTCAATCTCAAACGATTACATGTTGCACAGAAATGGTCTGACATGCTTGAAATGAAACCGAAACTACCCTTGAACCCAGGGATTGTCCAAGATCTTGCGGTGTCATTTAACTCGTCTGGAGCTCGCATTGCAGTTGGATGGCGAGCCTGAATGAGTGCAAGTAAATCCGAAGATGGAATCATTTTTTTCTTGTCCCATTTGTTGCCTGAACATCGTTATCAGTTTGTAAACAGAGACAAGCCAGGTATGGCATGTCTACTAACCTGTGAAAGGCATGAATTCAATGAACCGGACAGAAATCGGTTCATCTTTTGTCATGTCCACAAAGTCAAGGACTTCGGAGTCATTTAAACCTTTAATGACAACTACGTTGATCTTAACAGAGACCAGAGAGGATGATAATGCCACTTGTAAAGTTTTGAGTACTGCCTCATGCCCTCTACGTCGGGTCATGAGTTCGAATTTGAAAGGGTCCAACGTGTCCAAGCTGGAAAAAAAGTTTATGAGATAATTTAAATTGAGTTGCAGTGAATCATTACCTAAGGTTGAGATGTGTGAGACCATTATCGACGAGCCGAGGTAGACGACGGTGCAGGGCAATGCCATTACTTGTCATTCCTATTGACTTGAGCCCATATTGCCGTAGTTGATTGAGTTCACCTTGGCGTACGTCAGAATTTGAGCGAATAAGATGTAGATAATTCACGAACCAATAATTTCGTCAACCCCTTTACGGACAGTGGGTTCTCCACCAGTTAGTCGAATTTTAGTAACCCCAGCTTTCACAAACAATGTGGCTAGTCTAAGTATTTCTTCGTTGGTCAGAAGTTTTCCATCAGGCGAAAGTTCTACGCCTTCGCTAGGCATGCAATAAAAGCCTATAGAAGATAGAGAGGACAGAATGTGTTAAGTAACCTCAAGCCTAAGTCAATGTAAATGATGGCTCACAACGGAGATTACATTTCTCAGTCAAGGATATTCTAAGGTAGTCGTGTTTCCGGCGGAACGAGTCTGTCAAATGCTTCGAAAATGGTGTGGTAGAATCAATCTGGTCGATTCTAGTCTGAAATGTGGCTCTGAACTTTCAGATCCGAAATAGATGTTGATACAAACATACTTGAGCACGAAACTTGAGAGTATTGGCAGATGAACGGGCGGTGCATGTCACCAGAGATCGATAGGACACAAATCTGAGGAATATCCGAGCTTTGGACAGCATGGGCATATGATTATGAGTGACTTGGAAGCAGTCATCGATTCAGCGACATTTGTGAATAAGAGAACCGTCGGCCCGAGGACATTCGCGTGACACACTCACAACGACGCGTCACCTAGCTCGACGCGTAATTTCTGTCTCTATCCTCATCGTTCTTCACAAGTATATTCCATCATGGTCGGTCGTTTTTATTAAGCTTCTGTGTTCTAAATTGACATGTATCACAGTCGATCATGGATTACAACGGTGGCTCCGTGATAGCCATGGTGGGCAAGGATTGTGTAGCAATTGCATCTGATTTGCGGCTCGGAAACCAAGCGTTGGGGGTCTCATCAAACTTCCAAAGGGTATGTTATACCTATGTTTTTATCTTTTCAATAAGTTTTAAATTGGCCCAAAAGATATTTCCTATCACAGATCGTATTTACCTTGGACTTCCTGGACTTGCAACGGATGTAACAACGCTGTGAGCTCTGATCCTCTTCTTTTTTGTTGAAAATCCACTGATTAATGTTATAAACGTAGACGTGAACGCTTTCGTTTCCGAGTGAACATGTACACTATCAAAGAAGAGCGAGAAATCGAGCCAGAAACATTTGCGCACCTTGTCTCATCAACGCTGTACGAACATCGATTTGGACCCTACTTCACTGAACCAGTGATGGCAGGGATTTCAAAAACACCCTCAGGGGGTATCAAACCTTTCATTGCGGCGACTGACCTCATTGGATGTCTGAATTTTGCAAAAGATTTCGTTGTGGCAGGGACTGCCAGTACGAAGCTATATGGTGTTGCAGAAGGTCTCTGGGAACCAGATCTGGCACCAGAAGATCTATTTGAGACGATATCTCAAACATTGATGAACGCCGTTGACCGTGATGCCTATTCAGGTTGGGGGTGCATTGTGCATGTCATGTTTGTATTCTTCCATTATAGGCTGCCGTCTAGCTCATTTTTCGACACCTTGCAGAACGAAGGATCAAGTCATTACTCGTACGTTGAAAGGAAGGATGGACTGATACGATACGCTACGCTATCTGTTTTCCTCTTTACTTTCAATTGAAACTGAGCCCTGTATTTTGTGTATCGCTCAGCAAGAAGTTCTCACGGCTTATTACTTCAACCACTGACCCGAAGTCATTGCTCCTTAATGTTCAGCGTTTTCGAGTTTGGTCTAGTCGTCCTTGTCATTTCTATTCTTGCTGTTCTCATCGATCATAACGAGAATCAAAAAAGTCTACCCAATGGCTTGAACAAAGAATTGAACACCACGGTAGTTATTCTTAACTGGTCCCGAATTGGTAACGTGAAGCAGATCGTCTCCAACATGTGCGATCATCTTTTGGACGACACTATTGCAAATATCATAATCTGGAATAACAATCCCACTCTCCTTGCATTGAAAGTCTGTTTGAATCTTCTTTCCCTCCCTGCATTTTTTCAAAAGTATCTCTTCGGGAAAGGATTTCTCAAGTACTTCATGCCCAGAAACGACACTTCGCATCATCAACTCGCCTGTGAATCTCTACTTCCAAGCCCGTTATTTAGCATGCGCTCAAGCCACCACGTCCTATTGTTTCATTCAGGTTTAATTTTATACACAAGATACCTTTGGAACCTCGACTGACCTGACCTCTTTTAGGACGATGACTACTTCATCAGGCCTGAAATTATTCGTGCACTCTCTCGTAAGATAAAGGAGGTTTCTATATCGGGAATCCATCTACAGCCACCGGACGAGATGCTCGCCAGCCAACTGCGTACTATTTTAATTGGTCAAAGGATCCATACAACCTTCGCGTGGCTGGGCTATGGGACCATCATTAAACGGTCACAGGCTGTTGAATTTCTCTCCCTCATTAACAAACTTGGATTATCAGAGGAGGAGAGAAAAATGGCAGACAACTATTTTACGATATTGAGCAACACTATACCCGAGAGATGGTTCGATGCAGGCATACAACTTGGAGGTGGACAGCCTTTCACTGTTGGTCAGGAAGGGGAAGAAAGAAACAATCGCCACATTGTGAGTTCTATAATACCGTTCGCGTATCGTTCTTCTCGAATCATTCAATTCTGTTGTAGGTCAGAGCCGCAGGGTTACTAGACTCTGTCATTTTCAAGGAGGCCACAAGTGTTCGCCTGCCCTACATATCTTCATCTGGAATAGTATCGGACTCCAATATTTCTCATGCTCCTTGCCACGGCAAGGTCTGTGTCTTCGAAACATCGATCAAACTACTTTTGCATGACTCCAACATTCCAGTGTCCGCCGCAGTCGAGATTCTAGACTCACAGAGAAGTAGATATGCGAAATTAGGCCCAAGTTCTGCTTCACATTACGCGAACTTTCCACCCTCACATGCGGTTGACGGTCGACCCGGAACGGCATTCCGTAGTCCCGGAAGTTGGTGTTGAGTGCTACGAACTTCCTCAGATCTATGCTAAATTTTATCAATCTAGGCGTGAGACGAAACGACTGGATTTCGTTGGATTTGATGCGGTGTGCCTTGTTAGAGGGGGGTCTGAGGCTTGTATTCCTCATTGACCTGGTGACGGAAGGTATCTTACGTGACTCGATGTTTGAATTATCTCCAGACAGCGTGAGCTGGGTAATACTCCTCACTGACTCAGGGACTGTTTGAGGATGGCACTAATTAGCAATGTCATTTTACAGGTTGGTTTGGGCCATCGTCCGATATGCACATCAGCCTCCAAAATTGATGATTCCGGGTCGGAGGTGGTCAGGCGGTGCTACGTTGACTTGAAAATTTCAGGCGCTGCTCCGAGTAATATATGTGGACGTCATTTCCGTGCTCGTTCGCTGGGTGACCAGGACGTCAAGTGGACTGTATATGAAATGTTTATTGAGTGATTGCAAAAAGACAATTTTGAGGTCCAAATTGAGATGTTTTATTATTGCAACCGTGTTCATCAGCGATTACGTCATGTACTTGTCGGCATACGAGTCCAACTCTCTCCGACTTGACCCAGGGGCCTTTGCTCAATTGTTACTTTGTACTCACTCTCCTTTGATACTTGCATCTTATGTTCATATCAACTGCTCGTCGTACTGCTGCGCCTGGTGTGACAGCTTCATCTGTCAAACGACTGATCTCTGTGAAGGTATATATCATATTTAGCCTCTTGATTGGCATTAACCCCTTTGTACGCACAGTCGCTATTGCATGGTTCACCGGAAGCCAAAGAAGCTGGAGACCTTGATATTCAGCAACACTCTAAATTGGTGGGAAGGGGAAAATATATTCATGACTTTGAGAGTATGTTGTTCTTATTTGCGGTTTAATTGAGTCCTGACCCGATACACAGCCCATCGTGTCAAACCTGACAAACGTGATGAGTACAAGAAAGTCGCGTGAGTTATTCAATCGCGACATATGACTATTCCGTTTCATATTTGTTTGTTTTTAGCGAACGTTATTACAAGGGGATTCAGGAGGACACAAGGCTAGGTGTCAAACTCACTGGCAATTGGGAAACGTTGGTCGGCGATCAAGACACATTTGTTCATATTCTTGAGTACGAGAACTATGGTGGTTATGATAAAACAACTCAACTTGTCAGAGCATCAGAGGCAAGATAAGAGCTTCTACATGTGGCTTCCTTTAAAGCTAATGAACCTATTTTCAGCATGCGGATGCCTATAAAGCAATGCTCCCTTTCCTTATGTCACGTACAAATCAACTCAATCAAGAATTCGCTTTCTTGCCCACTATGCCTCCTCATGCTGAAGGCGGAATCTTTGAAATGAGGACTTATGTATTGCAGCCAGGCACACTGTTAGAATGGGAGAACTCATGGTACGTCATATGGAGTTAAGGACGCTTTTTTTTGCTTATATTCACTCTTGTCATATGAAGGAGAAGAGGTATTGAGGCCCGACGTAAATCTGTTGCTCCCGTGGGTGCCTGGTTCTCTCAAATCGGGCGACTTCATCAAGTACACCACATGTGGCAATACCCGTAAGAGATGTCCGTTTCCTTTCTTTGCAATGTGAAACTCATAAATTATGATTTTTTTTGGACAGAAATTTGCAGCAACGAAAGGACACCCGCGAGAAAGCTTGGCAGAACGATGGGTGGGCAGAAACCGTTTCGAAGGTAAGATTTCCCCGTACCGTTAATTTGAATGACGTTATATTTAAACGCTCTTATCATCTCCAGACGGCGCAGCTGGCACAGTCTATGGATGCTTCTATTCTTACGCCACTATCGTTCAGTCCTCTGAAATAAGTAAGATTCTGTGTATATCTATATCATCCCCCAATCAGCAAAGTTATATTACGTTGGTACTCATATTCCTTTTGAATCATAAGGTTATGGGCTTATGATTACCAAACCCCGTTAACACTCCGCGAAAACCAGTAACATAAGTTTTTTTAAATTTTTTCAAGGGACCGATGGCCGGCACCTTCATAATTCTTAAAAGAGCAAGATTCTCGAGGAATCCATCATTTCCTGTTGTAGATTGCTTGGACAAATAGACCTCGTGACAATGTAATCTCGTAAATCAGGTCAACCTGGACAAAGTACATGCTAGAATTTTGATGACATGTCTTTTGCAATTGGCAAGTTGATTCCGAAACCATTGGAAAATCTGTCAAATGCATTCTCACCGTTGTTTGTTATCACTGAACCCGATATGCTGTATGTAGCTCAAATGAAATGAAATGGATTTTCGATTGCCGTCGGGAGCCCACGTGCTCTTCATTCATATCTTGGTCATATACGGCTTGTTTATACCTTTACTTTACTTCCTGCTTTCCAATATAACACTTTCCTTTCTATCGCTATGTGGCATGATACAGACCCTTCGGATGATGAACAGAATCATCACGAATCTACTGCAAGGAAGAGAAGCAGTCGAGGTAAGATTAACCTAACTTTCTCAGAAGTAGCGCCTTCGATAAACCTTTCTCTTCTAGCATGCGATCAGTGTCGCAAAACTAAAAGCAAATGCGAACGACAGACCATAACGGGGGACTCCAAGAGATGTAAAAGTTGTACATTTGCCGGCACTGGTCAGTGATTTTGCTGCTTTCTTACCTCTAATGTCTCATCCATCGTTTAAATTGGGTTTGGTTAGCTTGTACATTCTTAGGTCTGGCGTTTCGATACTATGATCACTTGAACAACTGCTGACACTCTGAAAGGACCCAGTTATAAGCGCGGGCCGCCCAAAGGCTACATTCACGCAATTGAGCAGCGATGGCACCAAGTCGAGTCGTTACTCGGCGCCATTCTTCAATGTCCCGACCCACGGGTACAGAGCATTGTTTATGAGCTTCGACAGGATGACCTTGCTCGGGAAATTCTGGGACGGGTGGATACTGGTCCATATGTCTGTCATGCATGCACCGCTATGTCATTGGATTCTCAATATTTCTGGAACTATCCCAGGGACCGTCTGGTCGTATATCTCAACCTGCCGATGCAACAAAAGAAGACTTTTTTGCCTCCATTTTGAGAAGCAATGAGGCGGCTCATATCGATTCCTCACGTACGCGCAGACAATCTAGGGTTTCTCGAGAAATAGTTTCATCTAATCAAGGTCTGTATCCCTTGTTATATCCTTGTCATACCAGCTGTTCATTAGAAGTCAATTGGCTCTAGATAATGGCCTTTCCGTCGTGCCTACCAAAGAATGGCAGGAAAACCTGTCGAAACGACTTGCCTTTGGCTCCAAGTCAGACACCTGTCCTCCCGATGACATTGCTGCGCCTGTTATGCAAAAGCGGCGTCTCAATGGCACCAATGACAAACAATCGAACTGGGATTCATTGTACACGATAGAGCCAACCCCCGGTATTAATCAATGGCCACGTGCACATTGTTATCGCTTACGAATTTTGCAGAAGATGATGTCAAAAGCACATTCGAGGGGATGGGACAATTGTCCCTAGATGAGAATCAAGAAGTTAACATTTTCTCTCAAATACCTACTTGCGATTGACATAGCAATCAAAAGGTCCGGTTCCACGGAGATGCCAGTGGATTACACCTTCTTGGTCGAAATCAACGAACTGATGACCGTAACGAAGGAGGCGTATGGTAGGAGGATTAAAGTTTTCTAAAGATATATTTTCCACCAATGTTTTCCCAGGCGTCTGCCAATGGCTAGGGTCTGGCCTCCTTCTAGATTTGGGATCACCACTTACCCACTTGGTCAACCCACCGTCGATCTGCCACCGCAAGACACGCAGGATCGCCTGCTCGAACTATACTTTACTAATATTCACCCAACTTTTCCTGTCATCCATAAGACGCAGTTTTTTATGGAGTATAACGCTAGGTTTTTTGTGTACTGTGCGCCGCATCTTATCTGTTACTGACCATGTCTTATTTTAGAAAGACGAGGTATGTGGTTTAATGCTCTCTCATAAACCTCATTTAAAATATTTCTCTAGTGATGGCCGAGATCTCAGAGATTCTCCAAAGTCGAGTGCCTCCCCAAGACCAGAACCGACTCAGGAAGTCACCCCTCTCCTTCTCCTCTCCATATTTTCTATCGCCGCTCGATTTACCGATGATGATTTACCAAAGCCTTCCGATGATAAGATGTGGGAGGCGGGGTATAAATATCTGGACCGCGCACGAGATATTCTGAGTTAGTAAACCTCATTAATCAGGCAAATACGTTGTCTGATTTTCGTCACAGCCAAGGTCTTTCAAAGTTCGAGACCCTCTACGGTTCAAGCCTTGTTACTTTTGGGCTATCGAGAATTTGGCATAGGTTTGTGATTAGCGTTGCGCAGTACTTTCGTGAGACTAAACCGCTTCAGGCTCAATGGAGCTGGGATGGATTTTCATTGGTAAGATCTACGCTCTGATTCTGTGCTTCCCACATTGATAAGTATCTAGGTACTGCTATCCGAATGGCATGTTTTGAGGATATATATGAGAATACATCTCGTAACCTTTATCCCACCAGGCATTTGATCTAGGCCTCAATTGTGATTCCTCGAAATGGAGAATGCATGGCCATGATCTATTTTCTGCCGATGAGACTCAAACTCGGCGTCAAATTTGGTGGGCGTGTTGTCATACGGATAGGTACGCTTGGACTTAACCTCAATGCTATCAATTTGACGGCAACAATCGATACATAGTTATGGTTCTGTATATATGGGTACACTTCTCTGTCGTTCTAAGCAGGTGATAATACTGATCATTCGCGTTCGAAGGTCGTCCAACAATGATAAAATATGGAGATTATGAAACTCCATTACCCAGTGTGCATCCAGTGGGTTCGCTCCATCTTGCTAAGCGCTTAACCACTGAAAACACTGCCTAAGGCTGAAGAACGTAGTTCTTGGCAACCCACTTCAACCGCCAACGGCATCAGTTATCCTCCTGTGGCAAGTAGAGTCATGGGGGCCTTCTGCGCTTCCTCTAGATTAGGTGAGCCCGTGCGCTATTATGGTTCCGGAAAGACTCCTTCTCAATCATACTTAGTTGTGATTGTGGGTGCTATTATAACTCAAATATATCCCGTACGCCCTACGCCGGGTCCTTCAAGACAAGCCATGCTGGCAGACTTGGAGAGCCGCCTGGATCAATGGTATATCACCCTGCCCGAAGAATTACGATATGACGCGTCGAATAAAAGGCGTAGTCCACCTCCTCAAATCCTTTTCTTGCATGTCCGCTATTGGTCAGCCGTACTGCTACTTCACCGCGCTTTGTGAGCTTTCTTGCTGAGAAATGCAGCCACATTTACTAAGTAACATTTATCCAGCATTCCTAATCGGCAAGAGTAAACGATAACCGGTTTAATCAACGTTTGACTGACTTATGTCCAGACAGGACGAAACACCGCAAAGATCACTAATTGGAACAAAGCCATTTGATCTTGCGCACAGTGCTGCTTGTCATGTCGGCAGCTTAGGCAGGGCAGTCTCCAGGTGTAATAAGCCCAAGACTGATTTTGATTTTTTCAGTAACGACTTATCGAGAAACGTTCACGATGAAGAGAATATCGCCATTCCTGACCTCGTATATTCTCAGTGCATCGTAAGTTGCCTAAACCCATTCCCTATCGCCCACACTGATCGGGGTGGAATATCCAGGGTTATGCACATTGTGACCTGTGAGGTCTATTTCCTTTTCATCTTGTGGATTTTCCAACCGTCCTTCTCCCGTAGTGAAAATCAGACCTGAGAACTTTGAAGCAAGCACCGGTCTTGACCAGTGTATGACAGCCTTAAAAGAGATGGCCGTGAGCATATCTCACAAGCTGTCGAGCTATGTATGTGTTGATGGCGTCCATAATAGGTTGTTTGGCCCAGTGCCTCGCGTGCTTGGGATCTGCTGAACGGAGTGCAGCTCCGGCCCCATGTAAATCCGCTGGCATCGCTTCCTCTTTACCATAGATATCCAGACAGGAACAAAAGAATGGCTGAAGATGCCTTTGGGGAAAGGGAGTCTGGTTACAGTCGAAAGGAACCTACCGTCAATAATGCGAGCGGTCACGGTGTACAGGACATCAGCACAAGGTTGATGGCCCACATGCTCGGATTGGAAGTTCCTGGCCATGATCCATCAACTTCTTATTACATGCTTCATTCGCGGCCACCCTTCGTAGCCGGAGGGTCTTCGCAGCCGTCTTCTAACCAACAACTGTCGTACCCGTCAGGCGCGGGGTTTACTAATGATATGCAGACAATGAATCCGGTAGTGATGTCTGGAGATGGGTCCGGGACTGGTACCAATTGGGCCCAAAATATCGCAACACCAGGCAGCTATGGGATCAACAACTATATGTATGATTACGGGGGATACGGGGTTTGATAATATTCTGGAAGGTTCCACGCTATGTTATTGTATTTTTGTAAAGCATCCCTTGTCGTGATAATAATCAGACGTGGCGTCCAATTAACAAGTTATGTAAAAAGCCACACTGGCACCGCTTGTGTAAGCCCGGTCATCTTGGACCTTCTTGGACCCACGATGGACAGGTCCTTCTTGTTTGTCTAACGTTGTCCTCAGCGCCTACCACCATGTCCCATCTTCACTCCATCCTCAACCCAGAATCGAGTCGTAGGCAACAGTATGTCCAGTCTTCATATATCTAGCCGCTCAGCTTCAATATTTCATCAGATTATCTGTCACTACTCTACCGGAGGACCAGAGATCTTCATCTGCAGACCAAAGGTCCTCGTCTGCCGACGACGAGGTATCACCCACCTCCAGCGATGAAGTGGATGAATTGGACGACGAGAGTGAAGAGGATGAAGATGGTGACGGTGACAATCTGCGCGCAGATGATGGCCCAGACGTATCTGAGGGCGACGAACACGACTTTACGTCTCGAAGGGATGGGAAAAAGCCACAGAGGCATCTCGATCCATATTATCACCGTCAATCCACAGCGCCAAGGAGGAAGCTCGAGAAACATGACAGAAAGATTGACCTGGGACTCCACGATCACAAGGCACACGCTAATTGCCCAGATACCCTAGCTTGCCTACCAGACACGAATGGACGCCCCCAACATACTCTCCCCGTCATTCTCCGTTGTGCAATTCTTGGCAGCCCAAGAAAGCGCCTCACTATTCGAGAAATATATGCTGCAATGGAGTCGAAGTATCCATTTTACAAGTCTGCTGGGCAAACATGGAAGGTACTTAGAACCCTTTTCTTGTAATCCCCAAGAAATCTTGTGGGCCTATCTTAATCAATGTTATAGCAATCGGTTCGCCATCATCTGTCACTAAATCGTCTATTCGAACGCCAGCCACGACCCGTCACGGATCCTGGCTTTGGGTCGTATTGGACGGTCAACTTAGATGCCCCACCTGGGACAAAACGACCCCGCAAAAGAGGACGGCCAAATAGAGAGGCTGGAGAAGGGTCTTCTAGAAAGACAGCGCCTCGAGCTCAGGCTCAGGCCCCGATCCAACCCCACGCCCAACCTCAACATAATCTCCCTCAACAACCCACACAATTCCAATTTCAACCCCAGACACATCCTACACCGCCCCTTCCGCCTCCACCACAGGTTCAGGTTCAACCTATGAATGGCCTGCAACCGCCCGTGCCAGTCCACTCTCCAACGCATCCACTCCAACAGCCTGTGCACCATCAACAACCACCCACTCGGCAACAACCTTTGCAACACCATCATCGGCACCAGCAGTCACAGCAATCGCATCCTAGGCATCAGCCTCAGCAGTTATCTCCCGTACAGGGTCACCCTCCGACGTCACACCAGTCACAACACCACCAGAGTCTTCCACAGCCCCAACCACACATGCAGCAATCGCGACATTTGAGGCAACCTGCACCAATGCATCAGCATCAGCCGCATCAACGTCAACCATCTCATCATGATCAATCTTCTTCTCAATGCCAAGCACAATCCTCACATCAAAGTCAATCATTACACCATATTCAACATCACTCACAAAACCATCCCCAATATAAACAACACCATCCTTCTTACCAACAATTACAACCTCGTCAGCCCGAGCCACTGCATCGTTATCACCCTCCGCCCCCACTTCAACCTAGGGTCCCCTCGACGCCGTCGACTCCGTTATCTGGAAGAGAATCTAATTTTCCACCGTCGTCCAGCTCCGAAACAGAAGATGGTGGAAAGATTAATCACGAAGAAGACAACGGACCTACCGTATCTGACGACGAACATGAAAGTGAAGAAGAAATATCGCGACCCACTCATAGTCGACAACCATCGGGTCAAGGCCAAACAGCCTTCATACCGACTAGACCATCCGCAAGTTTCCAGCTTCCTCCTTTTTCTGCTTTGGAACAGACTAGAGAGGACGCTTTGAAACAAATGCGGGAAGAGATTGCCGCTCTTCGCCGCACATCGGCAGAAGCAGTCTCCACTTCAATACGGCTATCTGAACAGCTAGCCAATGCCAATTTGGAAGTCTCAAGATCCAGAGAAGCGGTGAGAGATCTGGAAGATATGTTGCAATCGGAAGCAACAAAACGAAGTGAGGCGGAACGATTGAAGGAGATGGAGATTGAAAGAAGACGGGCAGCGGAGCAGGCTTTGAACGGCATTGCTGTCCGTTCGCCTACCCGCCCTCGACCCAGTGGGACATAGTCATGTGTGACTTTGTCTGCTGTCTTTGGAAAACATTGTCAATGGCAAAACTGTCTTGATATGGACGGCCCTCATCCGAGGCTCCGAAAATGTCGCTCACGCTAACCCTACAGGAGCGTCAGGCTGAACACCCATTCCCCCCACACATGGGCATGATGAAATTTTTTTGGTTTCACGCACACGAATTCTCCAATTCTGGTTTAAATGGGTTGCACGATGTCTTTAAGCCTGCGAAATTTCGCTAGGCATGTAACCACCCCTCCTCCCCCCTTTTTTTTTCTTTTATGAAACCGTGTCCCGGTGTCACCAGGATAGATTAGTGCATGGCCCTATACAATGGTACATGCATCGACAAGGGTGCTTTCAAAAGCTTTACAGTACATAGTAGGTAGACTTGCAGTAGCGCTAAGAAATGTTTGATGGAAGCTTAAAAAGCTTTTGCATTCGACTTTTCCGGAATTAGCGGTATTTTCAAAGTATTTTGCAAGTCTGGTAGCAGTAAGTCGGTATAGGAATATTTGTAGGTGCGAATCAAATCTAATGAATGAAGTAATCGGAAGGCCATGCATGAGAGGAACAACACCAGGCAAGATGCTGAATCATGTAAAGGCATACCATCTGAAGTCAGCAGTTGAAAATCGAGGTGACAAAAGACAGGAAATGTGGGTTGCGACAAGCAGAGGAAAGATTGGGGCAGATCATTGTTCAACAAAATAAATAAAAACTACAACACAGTATTTTAAAATCGAAATAATGACCTTTGACATCGAGAAGACTCAATTTCGTGGCTCCAGAAATTATCAAACGTCTGAATCCTTTTGGTTTTTGTCTGGTAGTACTAGTAGACGCGCATTATAATATTTTGGTTTATTTACGTGACCAAGCATTCTCGATCACGTGTCCGACGCGTCGTGTTAGGACCTACAGGCTTTCTTCCAACCATCGAACCACCATCAACAGGCCTTTTTGCAGGGTCGTTCCCACAAATTACGGGAGAGAAGATATTCGAATTGGAGCACAAAGGTCCCCCTCAGATTTAGTTATTAGGAGATGTGGTCCAAGATCACTAATGCCCTGAAGAACCATGGTACTACCAAGGACAGTGAGCAGTCGTCGACCGTGATGTCCAAAGTATTCGAACAACATCCTAATTTGTCGGTATTCCACCCTAATGAATCTGGGGTCTTGAATCCACAACCAAGCCCGCCACCCTCCCCCTCAGTACACAGCAAGCGAAACATGTTCAAGCGCATGTCCAAAGCAGCCTTGAAAGACGAGGATTCGCAGAGGGCACCTTCACCCGTGCCTTTCAAACTTACATCGACTATTTCTAAGAAAGTAAGAAATCCACTCAACTCAGCTGCCCATCCCAATGGTAAGTGCCGTGGTTCAAATTTTGGCGAGATATTAATGTCGATGACTTGGTCAGGTTCTCAACTATCGCTTAATATTAACGCAGCAGCAGAAAGACTACCACCTTCGCAGAGTACCCTGGGACGGTCCTCCTTCGATATGCTCCAATCACAAGATTTGCCTTATCCACCTCAGGGTACCATGATGGAATCACACCGGCGCCCATCTCTGGATATGCTGAGACAGGAATCGTCCAGGCCGTCACCAGAATTGTTAAGGAAAGATCCTGTAGAGCCAGACCTAACTGATGCCAACTACAACTCGGTCCGCTCAATTCTTCGTGACCCCAAAACGCCTGGTACAGGGCAAAGTGTTCGCTTCTTTTCTCGTGAAGCTTTCAAGATCATAACACCTGACCACTCCATGGCTTCGGACTTGGATAACAAACCTCAGCCAGCGATTCCTCAAGAGCCAACTACTTTCGTTGATCAACTTAAACAATCTGACATGTCAAGCTCCTCGACGCCACCTTCAATCAAACGTTCGTCGCCAAGTTCAAAAGCGTCGAGGCCAACGGTGGCGGAGATATTCTCTCCCCTGAATAGCGATAACTCTGGTGGCGCTGCAGGTAATTTCGACCCGTCGCTATCGTTGTCGAATCCTATGGTCCCAGGTCCTGAATCATCCAACCTCTTTGATGTTTCACAGCAACTGGATATGTCATCTTTCCCACCCCCCGGCATTGATTTCAATGTAAACGCAGCAAGTTTCTCTCTGGATTCATCTGCCGGTGATCACAGCCAGCTTTTGTCACATGGCGGCAATGATTACCAGATGACGTCGACGCCTTACAAGCCCAAGGACCTGAAAGGGAAAGAAACTGCTATTGAGGATAGCGAGGAGTCCCAAGAAAAGCCTAGTGTTCAAATTGCAATGCCGAACGTTGTGGACGAAACGATTTTTCATGCAATGGAGAAATCTCCTAAATTTCCTCCGCCTCTTCATGAACGGAGCCAATCATTTAGTTTCGGCCATACCATGTTTTATTCTATGGCGAACTCTGGGACCGAAGCTGATAAAAGCTCATCATTGCCGGATAAAGTGGCGCCAATACCTTCAATTGAACGCAAGCTTGCTACACTTGACAATAGTGGATCTCAGCAAGCGTCGCCGGCTGTGCCTTCCACAAAGATTCGCACTCGATCATTGAGCGATACCGTTTTCCAAAGTATGCTACGTTCATCATCTTCTCAGCCTCAACACCCAGAGGTTGACATCAACGACGAATCAACCACTGGCATTGTTGTCTACTCAGGAGGTGCATCGGAGCCCGACCCCTTCAGCGCACACGCGAATACGTATTATACTCCACAAACGATGATTCCCATTACTCCACCAAAGGGTACCTTGAAACATGCCCGAAAGACGTCGAAGGAGGAAAACCTCATCATCTCTTTGCAGACACAGCTAGCCCTTCGAACAGAGTTATGCGGACATTACGAGGCTGATCTGAAAGCTCGCGATGAGCTTGTTGAGATTCTCGGAAAGAAACTTGCTGACTTAGAGAAAGACGATACGAAACGCAAGAATGCGCTCCGGTCTTGGAAGAAGAAAGTGCAAGAGCTCGAGCGAGTTTGTCGGCAGCTGGAAGAGACTGTTGAAGACTCGAAGCATGACAGCATGGAACGCAGCATTATGGACGAGGCAAGTAGCGAAGCTTTGCGTATGCTTCATCGTCAGATTGCTAGTTTGGAAAGGGAGAAGAACGAGTGGTCAAAGAGAGAACAAGGGTTGCGTCAGGAGGTTGAGACACTGGAAGGTCTCATAAAAGACAGAAGCGAGGATATCATGAACCTCAAGGAGACACTTTGGACCCGCGACGAGAGCGAACGGGAACTTCAACAGGGCATACAAGATGCTAAAGAGCAGATGGAGATGATGGGCAATGTTAGTATCGCCGTGGTGGATGAAGAAGAAATCAAGAGACTCAGGATGGAACGAGACCAGAAGAACGTCGTAGAGAAGGAGAGACACCAAGCTGTCGAGCTTGAATTACGGCAGGAAGTTGAAGAGTTGCAGACCAAGTACGAAAGCCTTCAAGTTCAGAAGGTTGAGTGCGAAGAACAGCTGGAGCAAGTCCAGCAGCAATTGAAATCCCGCGACGACGAGTATACAACGCTCAACGCTGAGTTAGAGGCTCAATGGGATCGCACAGCAAAAGCATCTGAACAAATTGAAACCTTGGAGAAGGAGAACGCCGACCTCTGTGCTGAGCGTGATGCTCTCAAGGCTGACGTGGAGGAACTCGACACACGAACTTCGGCGATGGAGGTAGAATGGAACGAGAGTGAGAACAAGAAGAATGAGCTTGAGACTGAACTTCAAGAAGTGTGGAATCTCAAAGACACCCTCGAGAAAGAAAGAGATGAAGTAAATTCAACCTTTTCCTGTTCTAACAATTACTTACCTATCTTGACCTATAGCTCGAAGATGCCCTTCAACAGGCACGAGAACAGGCCACTCATCTGGTGCATGACCTCCAAGAACGTGACGACAGAGTGTCTGAACTTGAACAGGAGAGACAATTCGCCAATGACAACGTTGCTCGTCTCGAAGAAAACCTTCGCACACGGGATGAAGAGATCTCTCAAATCAACCAGCGTGTACTTGACCGAGAATCTGAGGTGGAGAACCTCCACGAGGAGATGAGTACGATAAAGCGCGAGCATGCCCATCTTGTCAATGAACAGACGAGAGCCCTTCGTGATGCTGCGGGTCAAGAGGATCAGAGCAAGGCCCGTATGGATCAACTTGTCCGAGCAAAGGCTGAAGTGGATGTCGAGATCAAGACCTCCAGAGATCGTATTGTCGTGCTTAATGAAGAGGTCGAGCAGTTGAGGAGACATGTCCACAGTCTCCAACAGGAAAGCGCAGCTAAGGAGGTTAAGATCGTCCAGATGGCGAAACAACATTCCCTTGACAAGGAAGACCTCCAGGGTCTCAACATCGCCTTAGATTCGAAGCAACAGGAGCTTGAGCTCGTATGTTTTTTTTCTTTTATTATATCTATATGCCGTACCTTATCTTTGCGTTCCATATAGCTTAAGAGGAAAAACGGTGTTAAAGGCACCGCTGGCAGTACTCCTGCCCAGCCATCCAAGGTGTCGCATCGTCGTGATTCTTCGATTTTCACTGCTACGCCTATGCTGTCTCGACCTCCGTCTGTAATATCTGATTCCGGGACGGATGCCATGTATATTCCGAAGAAAGAACGGAAAAATTCTTCTGAGATGGCGCCACCGTCTGTCAAGCCTTTGGCCCTTGGAAAGAGTATACGAGTCAACGGGAGCGGAATTTCATCGGTGTCGTCTTCTGCCAACAGATCCGTCGCGCGTGCTGGGATTGATAATTCTATGGGTCCACCTCCTTTGAAGTCTCGTCCTTCGGTTGTCGGCACCCCGACACCATCGGCAAAAGGCCTTTCACGATCCTCTTCAGCAAGACCTGCGGTGACGACGCCGGTTCTCCATCGTAGGGTTTCGTCTGCGAATTCAGAGCGCAAAGTGAAAACAAAGATATCTCGGACGGCTGTTAATGCCAGCCCAGCACCAAGCGTTTTGGAACAAGACGAGAAAGAAAATATGGATGCTGGGTCCAGCCGGAGACGGGACATGATACCCACACTCGCCTAATCGATTTATCATCCCAAATCGATATGCAAAACAAAACATATCTACATCTTGAGTATGTTTCTTTGTGTTTCATTTCCTTTTTTGACTTGAAATTATTATCTTTGCTTTCGTTTGTTTCTTGTTTTGCGTCTTGCTGTGAATAAAACCCCTTTTTTAAAAGGAACACGTCCGTCCCTTATACGTTTGCATGTCCATATGACTCATATCTTCATCATTTATTTATGCACACCCATGATAGTATTAGCTTCCAAATATGTGTTAAAAACCCTGCCTTTTTTTTGCCTCCTACAACTTTTGGTTGTGTCGTAGTATATTTTACTACCTGTTAACACCCTGTATCCATGATCAATCTTGAAGCTTTGAACCCCCCTTTGAAGTTCAAGTTTATATCTATCGCGTTGAGTGCAATTGTATAGTTTTCGAACCCCCATCATTCATAAGTGAAGCTGCAGGGGTTACGTGGGGAGATAACTATAAGCTCTTCCTTTCAATTTCATGTCAGATCTCCCAAATCCAGCCATACTTGGGCACATCGTGGATGTTCATTGCCATCCTACAGATGCACCAGATGGAATATCGTCTAGTTCTATGCAGCGTCTCGGCATCACCGTCTGTGCCATGTCTACTATGCAAACTGATCAAGTGCTCGTCAAGCAGTTGGCAGCTGCCTACCCCGACAAAGTCGTCCCTTGCTTTGGTTAAAACTTACCCCCTATTCAGCCACAGACGCTTGCATTACAACTGACGGGAAACACCTATCTTTTTCATTGCAGGTTACCATCCTTGGTTCTCACATCTCATATCTACAACCCACAACCCAATATCAAAAGATGAACATTACCGCAGCCTTTTCCTTCCCGACTCTGTTGGTAATGAGGTCACTCATAGCGAAGAGATTAACATACCATTACCACCTGACTCGCTTGAAGCCCAATTTGTCACTCTTCTTGCCCACCTCCCTAATCCCAGACCGCTCTCCGAAGTCCTCACCGAGTTGAGACAGAATTTATCCGACTTCTCTACATCCATGCTCGGTGAAGTGGGTCTTGATCGTGTCTTTCGCGTTCCCCTCGACTATTTCGCCTCGCCTCGACATCTTACTGCCTTCACCATACCTTTAGCACATCAACTGGCTATTCTGGAAGCCCAGATGGAGGTAGCGGTAGATCTGGGGAAGAACATTAGTCTGCATAGTGTGAAGAGTCAACAAGCGACACTGGAGCTATTAGGCAGGATGAAAGCGAAATTTGGCGAAAAGTGGAATCGGATCAGTGTAGATATGCATAGCTGTGGGTTCAATCCTCAGACCTGGAGGGATATCGAGGTACGTTTGGGGAAAAAAAATGATGGTGAAAATATTGACATGTCTGCAGAGGAAACACGAAAACGTATTTTTGTCCTTGTCGACTGTCATCAATCATAGACACGCCAATCATCGAGCTCTCATAGCGGCATGCTCTCCCAATCGCCTCCTGGTCGAGTCAGACTACAACGATATAGACATGTGCACAAGACAAACCTGGGACATGATCCGGACAATCGCAGAAGTCAGAGGCTGGGACATTGAAACCGAATGGTTGGATGGACTGGAAGAAGATAAATGGGGCGTCGTCCGAAGGCTTGAGCAGAATTGGTTGAGATTTAAAAGAGGAGATCATCCTATGCCAAAAACGCGGAAAAATAGAAGAAAAGAAAACGATTATGTTTATGATTCTGAAAATTCCGATGTTCAACAACAGGATTGACCCCTCGAAACGGGACTTGCTGCATATGTGAGCTTGTTTTAAGCTCCTCTCGGGTTCGAGTTGAATGTTGAACATCGGATTTTTTCAGTCATACATCATCTGCGTCAAGTCTAGGCTCGTAACCGGCACCCACAATCCGTCTGGATTGCCCCATTTATTTTTTGCCTGCTACTCCCGCGTTCCACCAACAACAACTACGCCCCTTGAAGACGGCTTTCTGGCCGACGAAAGACTTTATGGGGTCAACTAGAAAAAAAAATGCCGCGCATGACATAGAGGTTCAAATCACATCTCCCTCAAACACAGTGCTTATTGACTGTTACTTCTCCTCCAGCAAGGTGATATATTATTGAACGAGTTTGGTCAAAGTGGAATCCATATCGAGCGTTGCTGTGATATCATCAGCATGCCGACGCCGAGTGCAATACAGACCTTATATCATTACAAAACGATTGTTCGAAATTAAGTACGACTCACATGTGTCGACGATCAGTCTTCTCCTTTTGGGGAGTGTGGATGTATACGTATATGTATCCTCGTCCGAATTGAACGAATTAGTTAACGTATGACAAGATATTGACGATTCGACAGCCACCTTTGCATTTTGAGGAAGATGCCAGAGTACCCTGGCCATCACTACGAGTGAACAAGACCACGATAGAGTAGTGAAGATACAAGAGGAGACACTGACACACACACAGATAGGGATCACAACATGACCTGATGAGCGGTGTATCTTGTTCATGAAAAGCAGAAGAAAAAGATGTATATCGTAAGGAAGGTCCAGAGGGGAAGTACAGCGAAGAATGAACTCTACAGGGTTGAAGAAAGGCGGGGCAAGGGAAGGTTGACTCAGGTAACATTGGATGGTAAAAAAAAACACTGGGTCAAACCTCGCTCTCCTCACCCTCAGTTTTATTCTGCCATCGACTTTCGTAATGTGCCGATGTGTATACTAGCAAATTGAGTTGACAAGACCATTGACGGGGAAGGACATACGGGTTTGAGGTCCATGAGCTTTGTACCTGGTTCAGTAAGCATATCTCCCATGACGTCTGCTATGAGCTTCTCGCCGTATCGCCCATCTAGACTCTTTAATAAACAGAATGCTTCACAGGACTGACTCTCCTGGTGATAACCAAAAATCACGTGTTGCGAAAAAAGTATAGCATTCAGTGTGAATTTTTGTCGAAAACTAATGTCATATATTACTATCATCTGTGACGATACCACCCAATCTGTCGAGGATCTCAAAGACCATTGGAGAACATTAATCTCGGTGGTCGATCCAATCGTTGAAAAGAATGAAGGTTCAAACGCTGTTGTCTCTAACACTCGACACTCTAACACTCGAAATTACACTGATGGTCATGGCCAGAATCCAAAGACGACCAATCCAAAGACAAAGAGCCCGAAGACGAGGACTCGACACCCGATGACATTAAACCCACAATCAAGAAACACCTCATTTTCTATACCGGTGTTGATAAGGCTTCGAAGAAGCTTAAAAGATCGACCGAAGTTCCAGTGTTCCTCTCTCGTTGCGATAACGGCCCAATTTACTATTTCGCCCTCTAGGTTCTACTCACACTTACGCCAGCTACCTTTGATGCAAAATCGCTACCTACTATTGCATGGAAGGTTTGTATCATCTATCCTCGAACTCGCGTCCCTCGAATTTCTTATATTACGTACACAGATTCTGCGCTTCGAGAGAATGAGTCTGTCGAGATACATATACTACTTTTTTCCAGCTGAAACACGTGAATTCCAGCCACAATGACTACCCGGGTGATATGGAGCGATGAGTATGTCCTGATCTCATCAAATGGAACTTGCTCTTTCTGACTTTGCTTTTAGAGTCGGATTTTGTGTCTTGAAGGCCAAAGCGGACGGTACCTTAGCGCCAGGAGACCTTAAAAAGAAATTAAATGTATGTAACCGAATTATCGCCATGACCTTAGTACGCGCCCTACATCTTCGCCTTATTAGCCTGGATACTCGGCCATCTTCAAGAACCTGGACGACCAGGACGACTTTGACGACGTCTTCAAAATACCTCATGAGGACGATCACATTGGCGTTTGTAACACGACAAATAAGAGACAACGGTTTGCTTTATGTATGCCCTATCCTCTTTCATGACGAAATTGATTGTGAATAATGGTTTGATCAAAGGTACAATCGACCCCACAAAAGAGGAAGAAGACCGGTTCTCACCCGTAATAGACCTCGATCCATTTACGTATGGGGTTCTGCCTTTCTCAAGGTTTATGGTCAATAACGCTATTCTTCCAGCAAATCAACACCTGATATCAAACTCGGCTTTCAATGCGGGCCTCCTGTAATGCTCCAAGCATACGATATATGTGGCAAGCGAGGTCAGATTTTCTTAATGCATCTCAGGTGATGTTGACCCTCTGACGAGGTCGACAGAGCGGACAATCGTTGATACTACCCAGTTAAAAAGGCCTCTATTTGTCAACGCAGCCTTAAAACCTCAAGCCGTAGACATCAGGAAACTCGGCCAAGTATGGATTATTCAAGACACCCATCATCATGTTCATGAGAAACTAATAGCCGAATTGGTTGCAGGTCACATGCTTCCGTCTCTATTCCAAAGATAGTGGGAAAAACGTTTTGGAGAAGGACTGACGAATTCGAAGCGCTATGGAAATTCGGAACTTGTCGTCATCGAATACGAAGTAAAATCAAGTTTTCTGATGGGTACTTGGATGGAGCAGGTGACTGCACAATCACAATGCAAGAAGGAAAATTCATTGAATATTTATCGGTGGAAGTACGCCAAGGGAATAAGAGATAAGAGTGTGGAAGTGCCAGCAACATTCGAACTTCAACGTACAGTAATAACGCTCGACGATGGTGAAGGATCCGGATGTCAGGGTTCATTGAGTCCAAGGTCAAAACATATAGACATCAAGCGCCACTACATTCGTGACCACGTCTTCTTCAAGTTTGACTATTGTATATTTCAGGAATTGGCACGACTTTTTCTGATGCCAATCATAGTGATGAAAGGATAGCGCTTCATACAACATACTTTAAAATCCCACCCTGTCCCGCTCGTTAGAAGGATAGTAATATCTGGCCAGATACCGTTCGATCTTAATGCGCAACAACCCACTATAATAGGACAACACTAGAGCTTAGCAACACGCCTCATTCTAGTACGTAATCACAATGAAAAAGTTGGAACAAACAAGACAATACTTATAATTGTCCCAAAATGGAAATAGGTTGGTGATGAACTACTCTGTGAGCGATATTATAGAGTGAGTGGAAGCTGAATATCTCAACGAATCAAATACCCAGACGCACACAAGTAAAGAAATATTGTGATCATGAGCGGTGAATGCAAACGTGGCATCAAAGCGTAGGTATTCGGGGTCATTCAACGAGGCAGTCAAAGCGTCCCGAGTGGCACAGGACCTGTATATATAAATAAGCGAATGGTCCGGGCCACCAACTCCCCAACTCAAATCTCAACCACTTACTAGCGCCACCGCAACTATTTTCCCTGTTCTACTTTATCAATATGCCGAAGGTCCCTACCTCTGCTCGTCATTCTCCTTCTCACCAGGACGGAAAGAAGATCAAGAAATCCAAACATCGTGATAATCAATACCGCGATGCCGCCAAAGCCAGGAAGCATAGACAAACGCGCATCAAGGGACTCGTCGAAGAAGTCGTCGAACCTGTCGAACCTGGCAAGGCAAGACCACTCAAAAGAGGCCCTAAATACGACCTGGATAAGATCTTGTCACGCGCCAACCGCAAAGAGAGTCGACCTATCAGTACCCCTACTGCACCAGCCGAGGTTTACGGTCTCAATCCTGTAAATTTGAACGTGCCTCGCGTTATCGTTCCCACTTCTGAAGTTACCGCAAAGTGAGTTCATGGTTTTTCTAGCGAAAACCTCGTACTCACATTTCGGAAACAGGCGGAAGCAAGCGGCCGATGACGATGACGATGGCGACACGACCGATGTTGACGATAGCGAGGATGTCATTGTGGTCCCTGCAGGATTCGTCGAGGCAGCTGAAAAACTAGGTCTCCTAAGCGCTCCTGCAGCATCTCCCGGCCCCCGAGAGGAACTTCAGGAGCCTCCCTCAGCACCCCATACCCAACTGGATGAGAAGCCACCAACGACGGAACGTCTCTCCATGCCGTCTTCACCACCAGCAGTACCAGAGGCGATTCCTTCGGTCCCTTCCCCTTCATCAATTCAACCGCCGTACGAGGTGCTAGAATCAGTGTTAACCGGAGTCGACAATAGCGACATCCAGACCACCGCAGCCACCAATTCCCCCACACATCTTGAACCATCCAAACCTAGTGCGCCTATCTCAGTGCCACAAGCTGCTTCCGTCCCAGAACCCTTCCAAGAGGCCCCATGGTCTTTTGCGCCTCAGTATCAGAATTCAACATTCTGGGACAATAATATGAACGATGCACAGGCGTTCCACTGCCACCAACAAGACATCCAGAATGCCTTATATCTTGGTCCGACCAGCGACGACGTTGACATGGAATTCTCAGGTGCAACCGCAATCGGACGCCCTGTTTATTCTCTGCCAACGATGTGGACATCGCCTCAGCCTGAGCACCAGATGCTCTATTCACATGTCGATCAGGTCGCCGACAATAACAATTATTATGAGACTTACACCATGGATAATATTCATCCAAGCTGGGCCTCAGTGGTAAGTATCCCTATTCCCATTTCCCAGCCATTGAAGCAGTACGTTGAACGACAGCGGTTCCAGCCAGTGCAAAATGAATCCGTTCAACAGTCCGCCCAAATAAACCAACCACCAGTTAACCATGAAGTCGATCCCATCGCAGTAGCATCCTGCTTCTGGACGGGCCTTGGACTTCTCAGTCTCCTACAAGCGTTCAGGAGAGCATAAATCCGACCACAACCTCAGGAGGAATCAAGCAACATGATTTCTGCCAGGGTACATATCAAGACGATACAGGACAGACGGACGCTTCCATCCCTTCCCCAATATCAGAGGATACAAGAACATGAGTGAGAATTGGACGAGTCCCGTATCATACGGCCTAGGTTATGCTATCGTCGTTCAAATAGGCCACCTGTTGGATTGGAAGAGGATTTTGCAGCACCACAGACGCTAAAGGTGGAGCACAGGAAGAGACGATGCGAACATTATTCCCAGCGAGTGCAATCCTGATTTCAAGGCTCCATTTCGTCAGCGACAACGACGTTATGAGCCAGATGTTTCAAAGCTGAAGGCTCCGGTTCCAGCACAGAATAGAGAGCACAGGATAGAGGCCACAAACTCCATCGCCGACGTGAAGCCCCATCGAAAGGACCTCATCTCGAATTCCCATTGAATGGGATTTTGCCCATCGATCTCCTCCGCTGATCGCTTGTTCTAATTCTTCTAGTATTTCCAGCCGTATTCCCATATCGATGATGTTTTTACTCTTACTTTGTATTCCTTTCTGTATCCCCTATGTAGCTTCGATTTTGACATGTAGTTTCTTTCTTCTCAAGGCTTCTGGATTGTGATTATATCAGAATCGTAATTGGTGCCATTGTAGACTTACCTGTACATATTGTAATTGATTCACATTTTGGTTTCGTACTCTTCTCGAACGATGTGCTGGAAACTACGTCGAGAACTGTGGTGAGGCGATAGTTATCCCTACCGTTTGATGATCGTTCCCCAAGTCGACAAGAAGGCAGCACTCACTTTCGTAGGACTTTCTCAAACTAAAGGTGGCTCACGATTAGAATATTGAAGAGTTGTGCATCATGGAGTCATGGCAAGGTTACTGTTTTCTTTCAAACGGCGACTCGGCAGCAACAGACGCCGGTTCCTGTCCAAATGCCGAGCCTCAGCTCATATAGTTAGCAAGTGTTCGAAAAGAGATAAACCTGAAATCGTAAAAGCTCAAAGAATCAGTTAAAAGGTAAGTTGGGGATACAAGGTCATCGAGTGTCCGTCAGCGGGTCCAACAGTTCGTGAAATAGAAAGATCAAGAATAAGGGTATCAAAGTCCAGAAAATGGCATATTATTTACCGCAAATCAACATACCCCGCATCCGTTATCAGCTTGAATTTTTTCTTGAATTAAAGGACGAAAAGTGCTCCAAAAATGGAGTATACGATGCCTGAACAGATGCTGAACACGGTGCACTCCCATTGATCCGTAAAGGCAGACTATATTGACAGAACGTTGGGGCGAGGGGTCCATATTGAGTTCTATGATATAGATTTGGTTGACCGCCAATAAGGTTACCTGACGAGATATTTCTGTCAAAAAGAAGTGTTACCATTTCCGTCAGCGCCGTGGGGATCGAGCTAAACGGGACATTGGGAAAACGAACTCGGGGATTTATGGACCAAGCAGCTTACTTCTCCCTGTTGAGTAGGTCGAGTCATTCTATGTTTGGGACTTGCTCTTCCGTCTCCTGCTGGGATATTAATCAATGCCAGGTTCCCGATGGGAAGAAGATCGAATATGTGATTTGGACAAAGTTGGGTGTTTGCACAAAATGAGCGCCTTTGATTGCACCATCGGAAATCAGGCGGGCACTAGTGCAGTTCTAGCACGAATAGCCCTGCTCAGCGATGTACGGGGCGATTAGCAGCGAGCTGCGGGGGTGTGCGATGACAATATAAGTCCTGCTTTGCGAGGGGTTACAGTAATCGCGAGTACGATCCATCGTCCCTTTTTGAACTCTCGTCGTTGCCGGCATCCCAAGTCTAATTTATGAAGCAGCTTGCCTTCATCACTGTGCTGCTTTTTTGTTGAACAGGGTGCTTGAAGGGGCTTCGGACTGTCAAACTTCGCTCGGGCGCCCCACTGTATGTACCACAATGTAATTAATTCGTCTTCGTCCTTACAACCACATCAATCCGCGCTCGCCTCTATCGTCACTGTTCTGCTTTGGTAGAAGCAGGGTGCTCGAGAAGAGGGTTTGAGTTGTTGTGCAGTTTGATGATGAGAGTAATGTCCATAATAGTAATATCAATAATTTACGTAATGCCTTGAGAGTATCGTTCACTAAGTAATAGAGATGGGAGAAACGTGCGATCCGAAAGATTTCTCGTGAAGAGATAGTTCCAATTGTACAGGGCTCACTATGTGCACCGGCACAAGACAGGCTCGCTGGTACTACGAGCTTCTATAATGCCAAATTCAACGACCGGTCGCCTCGCGTTAGCTGAGAGAAAACAAGCGGCTTTGAATAGTTCCCCTTGTCACAGTCAAGAAAACACCACATCGTCAACGCCATAGATATGTCAGGATAATAATCGTGCAAACTCCAATGAGTACACCTATTATGATGGAATCTCGCCGCCGACGGGACTTTATCATTGATATCAAGTTGTTAACGCCTGGCATGGTACCTATGTACGATAGGAGATAAAACACATAAGGATAAAGAGAGGTTCTTGTCTTTTGACTCACCGATGACATGTATTATTCGCGTGTTGATACCAGCCAGAGAAGCTCGTTGCCTGGAAAATTCAGAGCGAGTTTCATAGGCCTGTCTGTGAATAGTGTAAAAGTGATATTACTTCAATAAATTGGAAAAAAGACGCACTCTATGATGTCGTCGGTCATGCTATGTGAACTGTCAATCCGACTTCGTTCTGCCAACAATGAATCCGCGGCCGATGACTTGTAAGCGCTATTACGTAGCATAAGAGGAAGGTGAAAGGTATTCAAAGGGGGACACAAACTCAATGTCATTTCGTACTCCTGAAAGGAGGTTTGCTTGATCAAAGGCGTGTTTAACATTTGCCTACGAAACCGTTAGTATTGCAAATAATGTTGCTCTGACCGAATTCCCTACTTTTGTCCTTTTCAGTTCTCGCATGCTATCCTGTTGGAGTTCTCTATGCCTCTGTATAGCACGCAGCATAGAAGCAGACATGAGTTCCGGTGTCCTAGCCAAGGTTGCTAGCTGTTCGTTAATTTCTTCCAGCTAGGACAAGAGTAGTCATTCAAGCAGCAAGATAAGACCGCTTGCTAGAAATGCGCACCTTGACTGACAAATCGTCTAATTCCAACTCCAAGTCCTTCCATCGCTCACTTGAACCAGACGACTCGATATCCCGGCCAGGACGAGAGATAGACGAAGCAAGTTGGGAATAAGATGTAAGTTTAGAGTCAAATAGGTTCTCGAGTGTCCTGCACTGTCTGTGTAGCTGGTCGTAGTTGGACATTATGGATGTATGAGGTGGTCACCGTACGGTAAATATTGAGGCTGTATAACAAAGTTGGCGCTCGCACATTGTAGGTCGGCGTTTGCCGAGACCACTACTTGTTTACCCATGTTTAATTTTACCATTAGATTATGCTTCCTTTGCCCGAAAACCATCAGATGGTATACAGGGCCAGTAACGTGCCATGTATTTATTTTATTATCATTTGACATTTAGCAAGAAAAAATCATCATTATTCAAGATAGACCACATTATTTCTATGATAATCTAGGATCTCCTGTTGGTCAGTGGGAGAAACTTCAAGCCGCTTGAGGTTTTCTCAGGAGGGAGATTCGGGCATGGTGCTTGGTGGTCCCGGCGCATGTGTGTGGCGCATCATTCAACCTACCCACGCTAGAGCGCAATAGAATTGCTATGCAAAACTGTACGCTGTAAAAGCCCGTCTGAGCTGGGGTAAGTCTGGCATTGATGCCTATCTAGGATTGCATAGTGTATATGTCATGGTGCGAGCTCGAGGAATAGAAGTAGAGAGTTAACGCCAACGCAGAAGTGGATGCAGGCCGCGTAGTTTCTACGCGGGGAACCATTCAACTGTTTATTATATTTGTTCGTTCAGAAAGTACAACACGAAAGCAAAAAGAAAAATAGCTAGAACGGAAAAAATCAGAACCCAAACCACCCTTTTGCTGTTTGCTGAGCTGCCAAGCGTTTCGCCTAGACAAGATACGAATTAGATGGAAAAAAAGAACCGAGGATTTTTTGATTGCAACGATACCTGTTCAACTAGACCCCTACTCCCCTCTTCTAGCGAATTGAATCGTTGCTCCAAGTCTCCTAACATTTGTCTACAAGAAACCTGAGTCCAGCTATCGAAAAATGATTAATTTGACCTTCTTACCCTCGTTCACTCATCGCAGACGAAACTCTATTATAGATGCTTGAGTGAACTGCGGCTGCACTGGCGGCCAAACTCGAAGCGGCACTCGCCGCCGTACCAGCGACCCCTTCTTCGGATGTCCCACCAGCGCCTCCCTCTGGTCTTTTCTCGATGATAGGTCTATCAGGTCCACCCACTTGTTTGGAGAGAAATTAGCAAAAGAAGTTAGCAAAAAGACAGAAACCAGAAGAAGCCCACATACGTAATTCATCAATTTGTTCCCCTGATTTCGTCTGATTGAAGGAGAACCACGATCCCAGGAATGAAGCAGGCCCAAGAGACACGGGTTGAGGTTGAGCGGGTATCGCTTGATTAGTCACAAACTCAATATCTGGTAATGTATTTGCACGACGGATGTCGAAAAATGTGCTGTAAGTCGCAGAGTTGATGAGCTTTGAGACAGGATCAGTGGTCCATGCGATGAAGTCCCCGCTTGCATCAACAGTTAGAGGTCTATTGAATGCAGATGAGCATAAATTGTCGCCTCAATGACTGGAAACCAGAAAACGTACAGGGAAGAGACGGGTGGGAGTTGTACTGTGTGCAAATATTCAAGATGAGGGATAGAAAACACTAGCATGTTGTGGCGATCAAATTGAACGGCCAAGGCATGGGAATCTGAAAGCAACAATCACCAATCTTCAGAAAATCACCTAAGAGAAACAACTAAAATCGAGTACTGACGCATATGTTCCACGATTTGCGCACTCTGCAGCAACCCAACTTTGGTCCCCCACTCGGTCTTACCCATCTTTTCCCCGTCGATGTTGAGATTACATCGTGCGCCTTTAGCGCCGACTGTAATCATCAGGCTTTGCCGTGTCTCAGCAGGGAGTCCACCTTGGTAGGACGCCGCAAGTCGTACCCGATCAGCTCTGACGGGTGCGCCTTTAGTATCCACCACAAATGTCCCACCAGGGAGAGGATCAACCACGGCCTTGCATGGTACTGGTTCACTGATGATACTCCAAGACACAGGATTCCCTGAATGAACGAGGGTATATATCTCGGCGTGTCCTGACTGGTAGACTACGATTAGGCGCACACTCAGCTGGGGATCTTTGAGGGGAGGAGGAGAAAAAAAGAGTAAATTAGAATGATAATTATGTGACGTGTGAGACGTAGAAAGATGATTTACCATTGTCTAGCTGGCTTATAGTCCATGTCAGAGATTTGGCAATATCAGGAGCCGAACTGGGTGACGATGGCCCGTCTCCGCGGTGTGTATGGACATGAATAGAAGGCTGGAGTTTGTGCTTAGTTTTCTTGTTGCCTTGATGGGAAAGAATGATTTTGGGACCACGCATATCAACTACTATCAGCGATCCATCCATATATGAGACAGAGAGAAAACCTATCAGCCAATGATTGTTAAACGATACCATGGTTGACCTCAATACAAAGAGTCAACAAACCGGTATCTGATATCGCGCACGCTGCTACCGAACCCCTGCTGGGGGTAAGCATAAAATAAGGCTCAAGCCTCCTTCCTGGAGTAGACCGAATGTGATCAAGAAGTATGATTTCGGCGTCCGCAGATACTTTTGAAGGCGGCAGGCCCATAGATGGGCGGTATACAACGATATCTCCTGAAGTCAGCGGTACAGCACATTCCAGCGCCTCTGGAGCTACATGAACCGACTGAATAGTCAGAGTGTCAACGTGGGGTTTAAGAATTTCGGCAATTGAGGAATCGTCCAGTAAGTCATCAAGCTGAACGGTAAGGCCAGGAAGAGGTTTCGGAAAGTCTTGATCGAGATCGAGTAGTGTACCGTTCATAGGGATTAATAGCTGTGCACTCATATCAAGGAATTGGATACTTAGATCTCGATTGTAGGTCACAAGGGCACGACGAGGTTGGAACTACAAAAGATATTTAATCTTTACCAGGGTCAAAGGAGACAATCGGGATAAAACCGTACCTTCGATATATTGAGATCAGGATCGGCATATGCTTGACCCCCATTCAAAGCAAGATGTAGGTCATTGACGTCTTTATCCACGAATGACTGATACACATCATTTTCAAGTTTGAACAATCGTCCTCCCAAAATGCCTGAGCCGGCCGCTGACAAGGTAAAGGGTGTCCTTATAGATGATGGTGCATGGTTCAGTGATTTTTCAGGTGGTGGGGGAGGGGGAGGGGAAGGACTCTGTAGGCCGGCCGAAGACAGTTCTCCACCGTTTTCCTCAGCCCCTGCCTTGATCTCTGCCTCCGGCGGGCCTAGATCAGTTTTTATGAAACCTGGAGGAGGATACTGGTATGCCTGTACAGCCCTCGCATTATGTGCGGATTCAGTCAATAACAGAATGGCATAAGGGTCGTGGTTGCCAGCAAGATGGGGACTATTTCGAGGTATAAGAAGATAATCTTGGACGGCACCAATGGTTTCATAGAAGAATGACTCTAAAGGACTGAGGGATATGATCATAGAACTTCGGAAAAAGGGATGTAGATTTTCATTCTGTGGCAAGGGAAGAGTAGAGGGAGGTTCTCTAGGGTTGAATGGCGGGAACAGGAGAACCATCAGTCCGGGAGGTTTTGCTGTATCGAGACCTCCAAGGATTGTGAGAATCGTGTCTCCACCTCGTGGATCAGATGAATTTGAGAAACTGCTCCAAGAAAGCTTAAATATTGGCTCCCGTATTAATTGCTGGGCTTTATTCTCCTCCTTGCTATCAAGGTGTGCTGCCAGGGTATTAGAATCAACCAAGTTGACGTCGGTGGAATCCAAAGTCCGAACAAGTAATGGTTGGTCGTCATCTTCCACTGCCCAAAAGGCGATTGAACCATCAGTATACCCGACAGCGAAGAAGTGGCCAGACGGATGAACAGCCAGACATGCAACCGTCAGGCGGCGATGACTGAGGATGTCCTAGGAGAGTAATTAATATAGGATGCGGAAGATTGGTATATTTGTATGGCCACTGACTTCGCCGTATCCAGCACCTCCAGGAGCTCCGGGTAATAAAATCAGTTCATATGCACGAAGGGTACTTCTCTCGGTCTATATCGGTTGAGCAGATGAACAAACTTGGGAGTTGCAAACATACCAGATCAGTCAAGATTACGCCACCTGCGAACCACATCAGACAACCGAAGTCTTTCAGACAATTCGCATAACGAACCAGCATATGCCACAAACACGAGATTTAAATTTCTAGGATGAATCACTGTTTCTACGGATGTTGAACTAAGTGTCGGATTAGATAAAACAAATGGCATATTCAAGTGAACATACGGGCTTGGCAAGGTAAGTGTAGGTGCGCCAGCCGCGGCTATCATCTTCTCATACAACTTCCACATATTGGGCATGCTATACTTTGATTTTCTGAGACATGCCAGGTCGTATGTTTTGACGTCTCCATTGCGCATTGCGAGGAAGACCTGGCACTGGCGGTCAATGACGGACGAGACTCTGGAGAAGCACTACAAACATGTGCATGTGAAGGGCAGAGAGTTATTGACCTAAGGGAGGATGAGAAACGATATGGATGACCTGCGTTACGCTAGATAGTCGTACGTGGTCTGATCGAAATGCGCCGAAGCAACTAATTTTGGTCTTCCAAAATTCAAAAGGTCCCAGATATGAAGATTATTATCATCATCTGAGGAGGGGGAGATAAGTTCTGGCAGATTTATCAACAGAGTGCAACGCACCGAGACAGACGATGTTGGATGTTGATGCCGCGAAGTGCACAGAGCGTACCCCCACCGATTGCGGCAGAGTTAATTTAGATTCCACCCCAGGCTTGCCAAAGATGTAGATAGCCCCACTGGATGTACCTTGTTGGATGCTCAATATGAAATTGTGATGAAGAATGTAGGCATATATATATACATACCAGCTGCAAGTAGACCTGTTACTGGTTCAACGGCCAACGAGGTAATATTAAGTGGAAACTCGAATGTCCTCAGTGAACCAATCTTCCAATCCTGTTGGTCGCGTAGATCGTTCGAAAGGTCTGCCAGATGTACAGGGTGTTTAGACAACATGATGGAGTGTGGCTGATGTGAACGATCAACGATTTGGTCATCTTACTAAATTTGTGAAATGAATAGTATATAAAAATACACGCAAATGTGAAATGGCTACATGGTCTGCTAACGCCTGCTGTTTATGATGTATCACCTCTGTCAAATAATGTCCTCATACCCGAAGATCTATCCGTAGCCTGTGAATTACCTCTAATCTTCCCCAACCAACTCCGCTTAGATGGTTTTACTGAAGAAGGGTTCATTTGTGAAAGATGGTGAGGACTGTTAGTTAGATCTGAAATAAATGGCGACGTCCGTGAAGGTGCTCCCCGCCTTGGACTAGGTATTACAGCAGGTCGATTATTCTGATTCCGAACGGGAGTGAACCCAGATTGCAAACTGTTCAGTACCTTTCGCACTCGAGGCGTCCTGTTTTCAATGTCTTCGCCGTCAGCTGTGAAGGCCTGAGCTGGTAGATTCTCATAAGTTTCAAAGTCGTCTGGCGCGGCTCGCTTCCTTCCAATCACTGGAACTGGTGGAATCGGTACTACTTCAGGTTGTATTTGCCTCTCAGGAGTGCGAGCTTTGAAAACGGGGGTTACAGTCCTTCCTTCTGGTGTTTTAGGTCTTGGCAAGAATGACGGACCCGATACGACCCGAGTAGAGGGATTTCGCGTCCTCGATGTGGAAGGAGTTTCAACCAGCGGAGGGGCAGACGACACGGTAGCGGATCGGGGTCGAGAGATAGGTGCACTAGTAGGCTGTGGAGTCGGGGTGGTCAACGGTAGGGATGGTGCTGGTGGAGTAAATTGGGGTTCAGGGGAAGGTTGCGCGGCATTTGAAGCCTTTGCAGCAGCAAGTTTAGCTTGAAGATTTTGGACTTTGCGAGTTAGCGATTCGACCTTGGTCGTTAGTTTCTTCTTTTCTTTCAACATTCTAGAAGTAGCAAGTCAGGTTAATGCGCTAAATTGGGAAATCCGAAAACATACTCCAGGGCACGATCATCATTCTCCTCAATCTCCGCACATTTGTTCCTTAACAACTCCTCCATCTCACTGTTGCGTTCTTCTAATTCTGCAAGTGCTTGCTCAAAATTTGGCCTTGATCGGAATGCAGATAATTCTCGCTGAAGTTCAGTCATTTCGCGCTTGTGTTGAGCATTTTGGAGGCTCAGATTAACCTCAGCAGCCTTCCATGATTTCTCAGACCGAGCGAGATCTGCTCTCGCACGTTCAATGTCGCCTTTCAAGGTAGCTGTTAATTGATCACTATGATCGAGAAATTAATAAACAATATACGGCTTTAGTCGTTGAGGACTTACCTATCCTTGATCTGGATTTCGAGATAGCGGCTTAGAGACTTGGAGCGTTGGATTTCCGCTTCCAACGCTGTCATCTGCTGTTGTAGGGTGACGTTTTCATCTTCGACTGATTTGATGTGGACATCGGTTTGTTGGAGGTTCCTCTCAAGTGTCTCGAGTTCTCCACGGAGCTGAGAAATGATCTCGCCCGCATCTTCATTTCGTTCTTTTGCAGATAATAACGCCACCGCATGCTGCTTCTTATCTTGAGCCCGACCTTCCACCTCCTCTTGCAGACGGTCACAAATTCGGGCGGCTTCCCTCTTGGAGATATCCAGCAGACGACCTTGCTCTTCAAACTTGCTTTGCATGGAATTGATCTTCTGTTCAAGTTCCTGTTTAACGGCACGGTTCTCGTCCTGGGAACGATCGACTTGTGTGGCATGTTCTTTCTGGATACGATTCAGATCCTCTGTAAGACGAACGTTTTCATCCTGAAGGGCATCGCGTGAATCTTGTAGGTCCTGATAAGACTGCGATGTCTTTGACAGCTCTTCCTGCAACCGAGAAAGTTGCTGAGCATGTTCTTTCTTCAAGTCATTGTAATGTTCTCGAAGCTGTTCGAGTTCTGCCAACTTCTTGGTGGTAGCTCCAAGTCGCTGTTCCAGCTCGAGGTTTGAGGTGTTCGTTTCCTGGAGAGTTCGCTGGTGTACGTCTTGAGCTGAGTTATATCGGGTTTGGACCTCCTCCAGATCAGTCGATGTCTTGACAAGGCGTGCTTGTAAGACTCCTATCGCTTCAGCGTGTTCGAGCTTTAGCTGGACTAGTTTTCGCTCAGCATTATCGGCATCTGGTCTGGAAAGCTGCTGTTCCTGAAGGGAACCACGAAGTTCTTGATTCAGACGGCGAAGATCATTGATGGTGGCTTCGTGGCTTTGAGCCTGAAGACTGCCATTCTCGAGCTGAGATACAAGCTCAGAATTCTCCTGCTGCACGTTAGTGGCCAGGGATGATACTTCCATTTGACATTGAGACAAGGTAGTCGTTAATTCTCGGATCTCGTTTTGATAATCTTGAATGGATCTATGGAGAGCTGCCTCTTTGTCCTGAAGTTGTTGTATTGCCGTAGATTGTTGTGCAGAAGTACCTCGTGCTTCAGAGACTTCCTCTCTAGCCAGACGAATGACCTCCCTTGCCTTGTACACAGTCTGAGCGATTGTGGCTATCAAGCTTTCGACAACAACGGTGTTATCGACATTTCGACTCTCCAAGCTCTCCAATTCCTCCTCTAATCGCTCTACACGCATGAGGGCTTCATCTCTTGCTTCTCGTGCATCAGCACAATCTTCCACCATAGCGTCTTTCTGAGCGGCCATCATCTCCAACTCGGTAGTCATTTCACCCAGCCGCTCCTCCTGTAGACGAAGGTTCGTTTCCAGGCGTTTGATGTCGTGCTGATGAATGCCAATTTGTTCAGTCCTCCTCATCACTCTGTTCTCAAGCTCCTCGATTTGTCCCCGCAAATTCCGTGTGGCCTCGTTATTCGTCATATTGGAGAGTTGGTGGAATTGGAGGGACGTGTAACGACTTTCGGCGTTGTTAAGATCTTCTTGAACATTTTGCATATCCATCATAAGGTTCGTAATTTGCAGTCTTAGGGAGTCTCGCTCCGACTCGACGTCTTGCAGGTGGCTAGTGATCTCCGACATCCTATGTAGGACATCTTCAAGTTCTTCACGTGTCTCTCGCTCCGCCGTTCTTGCTGTCGCCAAGTCTTTCTCCCATTGGGAATCTTTGCGCTGTAGCTCAGCCAACAAGCCATCACGCTGACTCGTCATTGCTTTATGGTCAAGGATAGTCGCATCCAACCGATTTTCTAGGTCCTTCATGCGCCTTTCCTGCTCCATAACGTCATTTTGGCTTGTTTGCAGTTCATCCTGCGCCAGAGATAACAGGCGAGTTTCAGATATCTTTGCCTGGGAGGATGCATGACCAAGTACAACAGCCAAGGTTTGCACCACCAGACTAAGTCGTTTAATCTCAAAATTCTTGGATTCAGCGGTAGCGGCATTCCGTTCCGATACCTTAGCCAGATGATAATGTAAATCGTCCATCTCGGCCCTCAACTGACTGATCGTGGTTGCCGTATTATCGCTTGTGGAGGACATCGACGCAGAGAGTTTGGCTTCCAGGGCTTCAATTGTGAACCTGGATTCGGATTCCAGAAATTGGACATCGCGTCTCAAGCTGTCGCGTTCGCCACGTAGTCGATCTATCGCAGCCAGAAGTCGCTCGATGTAAGTTACAACATTAGCGTCGGGTTCCGAAACCGACATTGACGGTGGTAGCGGAGATGGAGGCTGCGGTTCGAGAGTATCCATGTCGATGAGACAGGAATCATCCATCATCATAAGAGGATCATCACACGTCCCTAAGCTCTTGATAGCTCTAGTAATCAAGGTCAGGGAAGAATAGCGTCACTAAAGCAACCCAGCTTACCGTTCATTGATACCACGATCACGAATATCTCGATCCCTCAGCTTGTTTTCCAAACCAACAATGTCACAACGAGCTTCCTCTAGTTCATCAAGTGCTTCTTCTTTCTCCCTGATGAGTTCGATTTGGCGTTCTTCAAGTTCTGCGAGGTGTTTCCGCTCCTGCCAAACCTGGCCCTCGACCCGTTGCAGTTTCTCCTTGAGTTGTTGAGAGTCTTCAGCACCTCTTAACATCATCTCCAACGCCTCTATCTTTGCACCGTCCTCGTCAATCCTCCTCAGTAACTCCTCCTCCCTACCCGTGTCTCCTTGTTGTTCTTTCAGGTAAGCTAATTCATCCTCTTTCTCCCCTAGGAAAGCTTGTAGCTCCTCCACCTCCGCCTTGAACTTCCTCTCCATCGCCAACTTCTCGTTGTCGACCTTTATGAGGTCCTTCTGCACCTGAGACAATTTCTGATGGATGGTTCTGAGTTCCGCGTCTTTCGTAGCGAGAGAAGTTTGGGCTTCAACAAGGTCTTGTTCCAAAGTCGTAACATTGAAGTTGGAAAGCGAAGAAGAGCGTGGTCTGTGTATACCAGTGGAGATCCCACGTCGATTAGGCGTTGTGGTTGGTAAATGTTGGGGGGCCTTTCGTAATTCGCTTTCTAGCTCTTTAACGCGAGCATCAAGCATAGATTTTTCCCGTCCTAGTCTGTCGCCACGAGCTTTGTGTTCGTCTGATGTGTGAGAAATCGCTTCGAGTGTGGCCTCGAGTTCACGGGTCTCCAGGCCGTTATCCTTGACTTTCCCCTGAGCAGCGGTGAGGGCAGCCTGCACGTTTTGCATGGCTATCTGTTCATTTCGTAAGTCCTCCGAACGTTGCTTGATATCTATCTCGAGTTGGAGAGCATGTTCAGTCTCGCTGTTTAACTAGAGTTTATTTACGTTAACACGAAAATTCACTTCAACTAAACGGGAATATCATGCCTTGTGTAAGGCTTCGTTTAGTGCGTTACTTAGTTCTTGGATTTCTGTAGCCTGTCGGGCCAAACGGTCTTGCTGCGCTGCGATTTGGCCCTCTAAGGGCCTGTGAGCCACATTATATGAAAAGCAGGAAAAATTGAGGCCTCACCTTTACTCGACAATTTATTCCTAAGCGCATGTGTCTCCTCTGACACATCTCCAATACCCAAGTTCCAGGTAGACATAGCTACCCGTACAAACCTGTGAAATGAATTCGGCGACGGTAGTTGAGATCTGTCAGGACTCGGAAATTCGTCGCGGTTGGCATCATGTGATTTTCTCTCAGACGCGCTAATCATGTGATCGTGTCCCCCAAAGACAACACTGTCACATGCGTGAGTATGTGTGACAGTCAGACTAGGGCCAAAACTGGTTATGTTTGATTTTGGCAGGAAAACCTAAGTCCCGAGTCCTAATCGGGATCACCCCTTCCAATTCCTTATCGATTGAGGAAATAATAGGAAATAATGTATGGGGATAGGAAAGTCGACTATTTAATAGATCCGATGATAATCCGACAAGCGTAAAAACCCAATTAAGTAGATGGAAATTTTTGGTTCAGATGAACTTGGAAAGAACCGCACGTTAAGTTCCTAAAGTTGTTCCAAAGTTCAAAGAATCTCCAAGCAAGTAGATGCTACGGCCGTCATACAGAGTGTCAAACGACTTTGGATGGCCTGAGGCAACCACACCGCTGCTGCTTACAAGTAGTCTCGGCCATCTCTCATCTTGAGCAGGATTGTTTTATGGACGTGTGAGCTTCGGCGGCGTCTTGAACGTAGCCATGTCACACAATGTTGGACGACTTAAAGCAGTGGTGACGCGTTTTAAATGGCTACGCTTTCTCCAAATGAAGTTCACTTTTTGGTTCAGATTATGTATGGCCTCAGAATACTTTGATATTGGAATCTTCTCGTTTACTCCACATCAATTGAGGGTCCGCTGAATTTTTTCGGCTGGACCGCTTGCGTGCTATTTCCCTTTTAATAAGAACCACAACGAGTTATGCTTAGGCTACCAGATACAGTAAGTTTTTGCTACTGTAGTATCACGTGCATTCCGTGAGTCTCGAAACTTATATGGTATGTAAGTAACACGAATAGAACGACCACAAGTCTTCAAAGCGTCAAGCTCAAGCTTCGCGGGTCCACTTGAATTGTCGTCGTCATATCGGACGTATACTGATTTGTCTACTGACGTTATTCTTACTTCGAACCTTTGGATACGGAATATTTCTGAATCCGCAATTTTTATTATTCATGTGCTTGTGGTGCTATATACTAAATGGCAGTCTTCTTCATAGAATTATGACGTACGTACGTACAGTTATAGGTTTTACCGGCTGAAGAGGGTATGGTTGTAGGTGATAAACCAGGTAAACCAACGCAAGTCTTCATAACCAATCCACCTTGTGCACGTGTAACACCTTTGCTAATCCGCCCTTGTCCAGGAACCCAGTCTAAATTATGCCGAGTCCAGCAAACATGCATAAGACAATCTGACAGAGGGTTGCCATGTTGATTCCCGCACATACATAGGCCAGAAACTGTGGAGTGTGGAGTTGAAAGAATGAACGGCTATCAAGATAACAGAAACTAATATTGACGTCATCAACGAAATTGGTGTTTTGTACAATATTTCTGAAAGCGATGGTCCTTTGAGGAAAAGTTAAGTTCCAACAACGGGCGACCGCAGAGATAAAGGCTACAAGCAACCTGACAGCGCTTGAGTTATTTTGGCTAGCGAAAAAATCTATATAACTGGTCCAATATGGCGGGATACCAAACCATCCGTCCCTGCTCTCATAGCTTGTCTGACTCTGCCAAACTACTCTTTCACGATCGATTTTGTCTCTGATTCTTACCATCACCATCATATCACTACCTATGTTGACTCCGCCTGAGCTGTTGACTCCCCAGCCTGAACCTCCCGTAGTGTCATCCTCGACAGCTCCATCGAGGGTTACTCTTCACCTCGGTCATCTTCCTAGCAAGAAAGATATAAAGGCGCCTTGGCCAAGGACCCCAACTCGAGTAGGTATATGCATGCTTTTTTATGGCTCGATATTGACCCAGATCGCCAGGTCAACCCAAATAATCCGCCTTGGCCAGCATACCGTGGATATCATGAATATTCTTTTGCCCATGCCACTATGCAATCTCGGCTTCCAACTATCCTTGGGAAAGCTATAGAAGATGCGACCCGCACTTTGAACAGTCAATCTTCCGAAGAACGCGTCTTAGATCTCGCCCAAGCCATTAACCGCATGGGCGAGCTCATGATAGACCTTAGCGGCAACGCAAAATTACGACCTATTATAGACGACGACGAAGCCGACGTCGCGCTTTGGAATAAAGAAATTGCAAAGTATTTCCAAGGTGAATGTCTTCCAGAATCAGTGATAGAATATGCAATGAAGTCATGAGGACCCTCCAAGGCAAGGATTTCATGAATGCACCTTGGCTCTTCGCAGAAGCCTACAAGTATCGTAGGCTTCACGAGTGCTTCAGCGTCAGCAAGTTCTGGAGCGACTACGACGTCTTTTATCGACAAAAGGTATGCGCATATATTCATGTCTATATTGTCATTTACTTATTCTTGGACAGTGCGACACGTTTTCTCGTTCGGCAGATGCCGTCTTTGAATTATCTTTACGTTTCGCCGACCCCTTCAAAATCTCGGAGAAGCTTTCACCCGCTGAGAAACTTGAAGCAGAACGTCTGATGTTCCTTGAGCTCACTCAAGGTTAAAAAACCCTCTACCATTTTTGGCATTCCCTGACCTTCTCTTTAAGTCTGTCTTTGGGGCAACTCAACAGACCTTTCCCTGTTGATTAATATGACGGAAGATCAAATCAAGTCTCTTCAGTCCACGGGTGGTGATCATCTCGCAGCGACAGAGAAGAACATCCTCGGAAACGATATGAATCGACTCTGGGAACATGTCAAATACCTTCGTGAAAAGACCGGCGGTAGAATTGACTTTATTCTTGATAACGCCGGCTTCGAACTTTACTGCGATTGTGTCTACGGTATTTTTGGCTCACTCTGTTTTTGTATGGTATAGCTAATCAGTCATTACAGCTGACTTCTTGATTCAAAGCGGATTAGCCACACAAATCCGCTTTCACGGAAAGAGATATCCATGGTTTGTCTCCGACGTTACGAAGAAAGACTGGGAGTGGCTTCTGAACATCATGGTCTACGGCCAATTGTTTCCCAATGCCAGTGACGTTGAGCTGGAGTCTCTTCGTAGACTCGGAGCGCGTTGGAAAGTAAGCTAGCCTTTATTCCATGGCGAGGCCCTTTTCAAATCCATTTTTTCAACAGCAATACGAGAAAGAAGGCAAATGGATCTATGAGCAACATCCTTTCTGGTGCACTGGTTACACCTATTGGGATCTCCACTCGGAAGCTCCCGATCTCTTCCTTCATCTCTCTCGTTCGGATCTGGTTATTTTCAAAGGAGATCTTAATCACCGAAAACTGACCTACGATTGTGCTGCTCCAGCGAGTACTCCATTTGATGTCGCTATTGGTCCCATGGCGAACTCTTCAGGTGCTCCTGTGATTGCAAGTTTAAGAACAATCAAGAGCGACGTGGTTGTAGGTCTTGGCGATAACGCAGATGAAACTGTAGAGAGACTTGATAAGGAAGAACCCGGCTGGAAGATAAGCGGTAAATATGTGAGTATAGTTGCTAATTCTTATGTGAGGTTCTCGACAATTTTAACCGGTTTATAGGCCGTGGTGCTTCTTTCTGAAGGTCGTCCCGGAGAGAAAGTCTGCTTTGCCTGAAAACATTCCGATCAAGAGCACTAGTGATGTTGATCGGTACTTCTATTCACTCTAGCTGCAAAAGAGAACGACTCAACTTGTAGCTCACATACCCTACATATGTCGTATATCCCACTTTCCTCCTCCTCGTCAATCTTTTTTTCTACCAGTCGAAAACGAACGCTTGTATACGGATGGACAGATCATATCTTTTTACCTTTTCCAAAGTGTCCTTATAGTTACCCCTACTCCTCTTCAATTATGTAGATATTTCGTGAATCGCTGCACTCATTATATGATGGCCCTACTTTGAAAGTATACACACCGAAACGGTTTACGGTTGAAATAGCGTCGACCCTGAACTCTATGAGATGATTGGATAGGGATATGAGATAAGATTGGGTTTGGTGTTAGCCGCCGCTCATGTACTACTTATGGAGCTGAGGCGCTAAAGTCCCAGGACCTTGGAAAGTACGGCGATCAGTGCGGCGGCATTTTGACAGGGGCAACGTGACTTTTGACGCTTCCGATATCTTTCGTTGAACTGCCTTGGAAGTTCAACTCCATTAGTAGGGTCTGGGATTCACAAAGTCTTGACATGATGGAAGATGAATATCTGCATGATCTAAAGAGGTAGCAAGCGCCTTGTTAATTAGTTCGGCGAGTCCTTCAAATTTCCCCATCTTTCCATTTCGTCTAATTTGTCCATTGGTAAACTCATACTACTCATATCTTCTCCAGCAGATTGTGAGCCAGGCTGAAACAGGTACATTTGCTGCTGTCAAGCTGGTTGATGACGAGGACGTAACCGGAAGTTGGACAGTTGGAAGAGTACATTTTGCATGCATCTATATTTCAAATAATTCCAAAAGTTCACAATTATTATTTAGAAATTTTACTGAACTTTTGGCAATTTTGCATTTCCAGGAATGGTTGGAGATGATAGCCCCATGCATTCACCTTCGAGATCAGTTTCCGAATTTCGATCAGATGCTTCAGGAGGCTCCGATACTGGTACCGCCTATCATCACAGAATGGATCTCTCTCTGTCGACATTCCAAATTTAATGTCAAGTCTTCAAGAACATGAAGACTAATGGCTAAAGAAAAAGGCCGACATCAGCCGACATCTCGACAACGATGACGTCTCAGGTTCCCGACACAGTACATAACTCCTGGGCTGAACAGCCTTTTCTTAGGAAGAAAAAGTCCTCTAAATGATCAGTTTTCGAGCCTACGAGCTTGGCAACTCCTCCCATTCTCCGCAAATTACTGCACAAACCTCGACTCTCCCAGCGCGGACCAGTACCATGTGGGACTGTCATCGAAGACATTATTGATGACGATGGTGATGAAGGTGGCTATGACGATGAGACGACAACCGGCATGAGTCACTCGGAAGCTTAAGGAAATGAGTTCCAGGAACCAACGCTCGAAACCACAGCCTGAGCTGATGTTTCAGAGGATCTCGGAGGCGTTTTGCAAACACGAGCTAGGATGCTCACGGAGTCTGGAGGGGGATGACTATGTACTCTGGTGATGGTGACGGTAAGGATTAGACGGATCCCTAAGGTATTCCTATAAATTATCCCACTGACTTTCTATTGTTATTCTAAGCAATGAGGTAAGTTATGATCTATATTCTGAGCCGCCAGCTCCAATGATATGATCATGATCCCTTTTTACGTTACTTACAATTAGAAGCTCTCAGGCAACGAAATCCGTACCGCATCTCTTTGGTTGATGATTATAATCAAATTGGTTTAAAATTGAACCCGGTATGATAATTAGTTGAACATCACCCAACTTTATTTGTGTAAGTACTTGTTATTAAATCTCGGTATCCAGAGTAGACAATCAATTCAACTCCTAAATTGTTTTGGCAAAGTCTTAGCCTACTCTCGTGCAGAGGCGCATGGCGAAATTTGCACATATATTCTGATCTATTCCGATGCCCGGGGGTTTGGCGCATACGGAAAAAATTTCTCTTCGGATACTTAGCCTTGAGATTATTCAAGCCCAAGAAGAGAACAAGACAGAAGCAGAAAGCACATGTTTGACCAGTTACATAAGTGCCAGAACAGTGTTGGTGAGAGTCCGAACTCCGAATGAGAGCAAACAAAGAGCAAGCACCTGCTCGTATGGCGAAATCGTCTGAAAATCAGGAGATGCAGATGGAAACAAAGGATCAAATCGATCGAGGTCAAGTCCCAAGCATATTAGTGAGCGCATGACAAAAGTTTCGAAGAAGGAAAAATAACACGGATGTAGGAGATTGTTATTAATATTAGCTATGTTACTGCTCGCCACTGCTCGCCTCCTCAAAGACAGGAGCAACCTATTAGAGGTAAAAATGCCCCTAGGATGTGTTGCGAGTCTGTGCGCTAATATCGCTCACCCAGAAACTTTGAAGGGCTACCATGGTTTTGAGCCCTGAATAAAATATCACAAAGGTTACTAGCCAGAGAGTGTAACACTTGATAACGTGGGCATGGAAAATCTGAAAGAGTATCTTTTCCAAATGTTGTGTGAAAACCATAGCATAAACGAGCGTTCAATACGAATAAGATCCCCAGACTCCATGGCAACATCGGTAGTTCAAACTCAGACCACCACCAAACGGTCTTGAACTGTGCAAATATTGTATCCATTATCGTGTCGTGAGCATTCAATATTGTATATTGATATAGTTCGCGATCATGCGATCATGCTATCCTATATCTGATACAAAAAAAAATCACAGGCTGGTCCGAATCCCCTAAGGGATAACTCGTACGTCGCTGTATTCCACTTATGTGCAGCTTTACTGGTAGAAGTATGCACTCTACGTGATACGTAGGTGGGATTCCGAATATTTCAGCGAAATTCGAATTCCATTTTATCATTGTCTTCAGCTCCTCTGTCCCGCCAACGTATCTATATCCCTGTCCGGGAGAAGCACTTGCCTACACGTACCACAATCGACTTCGGCCTTCTCGGATCTATTTTTGTTATCACTCCTCGTGAGATAACCATACCGGTACCCTCACAGCCGTTCTCCACCCCAAGACTATTTGCGCTAATAACTACTCACATATAGGAATCTGCAGACCTCATGGTTAAAAAATGGCGTCGTGGCGTATTATTAACCCTCAATTCCCAACGGGCGAATAAGTGCAATTCACCTTACACGGGTATGGTCCTGCTGCGCCGATTCAAGAGCGTTAGTAGAGTTTTCCATGTGGATGAGTATTATGAAAAAATGATATATATATATATATATATCAAGGAGACAACACCTCCTGCTGAGGTTCATCGAGCCACATTCGTATTGCAATTATGGTGCCCGCAACTTTGTTGACCACCCTTCTCCTTGCTTTAGCCGCTGCTGCCGACCCGATCGTTGTGCGAAGGTCGCCCGTCACATTGCCCATTTCCAAACGTGTCAACTCTACCACCATCCGAAACCTCCTCCTCCACGACCAGGCTCGTGCAAAGGCTCTCAGGGCCAAGGGTGAAGCCAAGGCTGCCGGCATCCCATTCCATACCGATGCTGTGATTAACTCACCGGCCGACAACCAAGCTGTATCCTACATCGCTTCCGTCGGTGTGGGTAGCCCAGCTACTACCTGTAAGTCATGGCAGCAGTCGGCAACGATTAGAAACCCGCTAACAGGCGCATCTCCACAGATAGCCTTATCATTGACACTGGAAGGTAAGCGTCGGGTCGCGTGAGACTCTATGCACGGCTCAAATTATTTCACAGCTCAAATACCTGGGTTGGAGCCGGTCGAGCATACGTGAGAACAGGTACGAGCAGGCAGACAACCAACTCTGTGGTAAGTGGGTCGAACATTTCTCACATGCTATTTGATATGAATCATTGGACCAATAGGCTGTCCAATACGGCTCAGGCTCCTTCTCCGGCAAGTCCTCGTTGAACTCTCCAACCAGACCTGTATTAATTGAGCAACGAAAACATAGGCACCGAGTTCATCGACCAAGTTACCATCGCTCCAGGCCTTGTCATCCCCTCGCAATCGATCGGTGTAGCGTCGACCGTAAGCTACCTATTCTACTTCCTTTAAATTGATGTTTTCTTATACCAGCCCTAGTCAACCGGTTTCAACGGCGTCGACGGTATCATTGGGTAAGCTCTGTGTATCTCAAGGCATCGATCCCATCATAATATACCCTTTTTTTCTAGAATTGGCCCAGTCGACCTCACTCTCGGTCAGTGATTCTCTCACTAAAAATCCACTGTGATAGTTATCTTACATGTTCTATGTAGGAACTTTGTCTCCTCAGTCAAGCACTCCTATCCCAACCGTCACTGACAATCTTTTTTCCGCGGGTACGATTAGCGCCAACCTAATCGGTGTCTCTTTCCAACCTATCACCAGCCCCACTGGTGAACAATTGAACGGAGAACTTACCTGGGGTGGGTACATTTATTAGTTAGAACCTCTACTTGAATACTAAATTTTGCACAGGTGGAACCGACAGCTCCAAATTCACTGGTGCAATCACTTTCACGTATGCTTTGAGCAATTTCTTTTACTTGTTTTTCGTTACTCATAATTTTAAATCTTATAGCCCCATCACTGGTACGTCACCTTCAAACGAATTCTGGGGTATCAACCAGTCCATCCGCTACGGCACCACCACTATCCTTTCTACCACTGCCGGTATTGTTGACACCGGTGCGTCTGCAGTGAAGCAATAAAGGGAGGTATACTAATCAAATGACGTCATAGGGACCACCCTCATTCTTATTGCCACCAATGCCTTCAACAGTTACCGGTCTCTCACTGGCGCCGTTTCCTCCCCCAGCGGTTTGCTCCGTGTCACTGCTGCTCAATTCGCAAGTCTGCAGACTTTGTCCTTCACTGTTGGCGGTGTACGTATTCTATTATCATTCAGTGTGAATTACTCATGCATCTCTTTTTTGTTACCAGGCTTCATTCCAATTAACTCCCAATGGTCAAATCTGGCCTCGTAACCTCAACACCGCCATTGGTGGTAGTGCCAGCGACATTTTATTGATTGTTGGCGACATTGGCACCCCCAGTGGATCTGGACTTGATTTCATCAATGGCCAGAGTTTCCTTGAGCGATTCTACTCTGTTTACGACACTGCCAACAGACGTGTTGGATTGGCTACTACACCCTTCACCACCGCCACCACCAACTGAGATAACCGAAAGGATTCAATGAATGAGAATATATATTTATGAAAGAAACAAAACAATCGTTTTCACTTGAATACATCGTGGTGGAACTTGCTTGGAATCAAATTTATTTTTTACTTTGTTAACCCATCATCCAAATGTATGCGCCTGGAAACATCAGTTGAAACATCATGAGTGGGAGTGACATTCGCCCAAATTTATCTCGACTCCAAAGTCTATATATGTTATGCTGCTACGTAAGCATTACTGTAGTGGAATCTGGGAAATCCCAAAGGCTGGGGCAGTAAAATACATGGGATTGTCGAATTTTATGAGAAGAGAGACAAATTTAATTAAGACACCTGTAGTCATTACAATGATTCAGCCTAATACATATCCTTTGAGTTCTTCCGTATACACACACTTTCAATGCTAGTCAAGGTCCTCCGACCAAGCTCCAGGCGGGTTACGATCACGATGACCATCGTTGTGTCGATTCCTTCTCGACGATGACGATGACATTGGATCAGAATTCGATCGGCGCCCATTTCCGTTGAATCCAGACGCAGAGCGGTCGCTGTTATTGTTGATGTTGTGATTCCCGAACCCGCCAAAAATCGATTGGAATAAACTTCCAGGTTCAGGCCCGCGACTCCCACCCTCACCAGAGCTGGTGTTAGATCGGCGCGGACCCCCACCACGATCAAAATCTGGTCCAGGACTTGTACGTGGAGGTGGATGATGTTCAGGCTGAGGGGTAAGTGCGTGGCTCCAGAACGATGTGAAAGGTAAGAACATCTAACTTGATGTATGAGGACATGCACGTACCGACAGACAGGGCAGGTACCACTTGATTTAAGCCATGGAAGAATGCATGGCATGTGGAATGGATGATTGCAGGGAAGGGTGACGACGATCTGCTCGTCTGGGTCCTCTGTTCCCAAGATAAATTGATCTTTACAGACAGCACAATCAAGTTCTAGCATCTTCGCTGCAACAGAGATTGGATTGACATTGGATAGCAGAGTGGTACAGATTGCTTACATCCCTCCATCAGGACTTCTCGTGGCAAATTTTGCATAATTTCCTCTGTGGCTGGGACTGGTCGATGTGCATTGGAATGTTCCATTATTTGAGTAATTACTTGATCCAGCGCTGAGTTGAAAATTGTGTCATGCTGAAAAAATATGTTTCATAGATAGAATAATACCTTCTTGATTGAAAACATAGTCGCCCATCCTTCCACTTTCGGGACCACCTCCAATGAATCCTGGTGGAAAATCCTGTTGGCTAAGAAGGTTCATAAGATATTGCGCCATGAGATGCCCTTGGATAGTTGGCCGGTCTTGATCGCCTGGATTTGGAGATCTAAAAGGCGAGGGCCGTATGAATCTATGATAACTTGAGTTTGAAGATGAACAATGTCATATCACTCACGAAGACATAGTAGGGACAGCTCCCGGAGAATCAGGTCGCGCTCCAGGCCCTCCATTCTGTGCTCCACGTAACGGGTTCGGTCCACCGACGTTAATTGTTCTTCGTACATTTGGTCCTCTGAGTTCAAATGTCATCTAAGTCATATTTCAAAAATTTATTTCGAGTCCGGAAATAATCGGAGATTACAGAGGGTCCAGTAGTTGACCTCGTTGAAGCCTGGGCATTTTGCCTCATGCCTCTGTCCATCAAAGTCTGAAGCGAGACTTGCGAAGAAAGACATGGGCGTCAAAATAGATTGATTGATAATTCATAGCTTGTGACACACGTAAAAAAGCATCCATTCCAGGAGGCATATCATCCCCAAATCCATCGTCGTCATGAGCAAAGTGTCTTGGATCATCTGAAGGGTTTTCCATCTAATCATTATCATTAATTAAGATGTGTGATTAGTAAGAGGAGCGGTTTACCTTCTCGACAAATGTTCCACGACACGATGCGCATATAGGATCTGGAACCTATACACAAGTTCATTCAGGCTGATATTCTTTGCATTGAGGATGTGTACTGACCATGAGCGGTCTCATCTCTGAATGACACTGGATTACAAGGCTTAGTCATCAGGGTGTCCTTGGCTAGGACTGGTACTGACTTCATGGCAAAACCAAAAAGGACCTTCGGAAGACATTCCGAGCCTCCAAGCAGACAATGTGGTTAACAGAGAAACAGAGAAGGGAGTCGTTGATGATGTTAGGAGACTCGCTAAATCGAGGTGAGTTCGCGTGAACACTGTTTGTCACTCTCGTCACAGTCATCTGTCATCTGTCCTCGACACGGCTGGACTTGTCGAGTTCATTCTTACATACAGGCCTTTGCAAATCGCATGGTAATCACAAACAATATTTAATACAAAAAATGTCTTTCATTAAATTTGACACCGACACTCAGCAACAACGTGTGGCGATACCGCCTTCCAAAAGGTTACCTCCAAACCCCCATATAGGAGATGGCCCTGTGGCCCTGGGTCGCGCACTTACCTCTCCATCTGAGACTGACGAAGCAAACAGTGAATGGTGTCCGGAAGGTCAAATCGACAAGAGCCTTCGATATCGGCTTCTCGCCAGCGATCAACGGTCTTTTTTCACTGGCTCTGCTGCTTGCGATCTCCAGGCTGCCCACATAATAAATGCAGTTCGTATCAATACGGAGCGAAAGTGGCAGGTAGTAAGTATTGGGTCTTTTGGGTCCTGCGCCTGACTCCATTGTCAATATCTCACTCCAGGAAGAACTTCTAACCCAGCAAAGAATCCACCCTCCCATGATAGCAAATTTTTTCTTGGATAGTGTCCAGAATGCAATCCTTTGTGAGTCTTTCATGTAGGGGTTTTTCGTTTATTGGTTTATTGATTGACGGCATTTTGCAGTGGAAGCCAACCTTCATACTCAGTGGGATCTATATGGCACATTCTGCTTTGTTCCAAGGGAAACAGATGCTATCGCCATGCTTAAAGAACTACGCACCTCCAATAAAACTTGGATGGAGATGCGCCACTCTGCTCCCCAGGAACGTATCTTACGACCGTTGGATGTCTGTTTTCTCATTTTCTTATCAAAGCCACCTTTTGTGAGACCGTATTGGGAGATCCTGGTCCTTTATCCTCATGCACTGCTCCCAGATAGCCAACCGCTTGCCATTGCGCAAAACAGATACCTCTATCAAACAGGACAAACTCAGTCATCTACGTATCGTCAGACTTGGGGATCTTGGGTTGTGTCTGGCGACCGTCTCTCCTCACTTCAGCAACCCAGTGCATATCTTGATCCCTTTGTGGCTGCAGATTTGCGTGACGAACTTTATTTTTCTCCCGTCTCATCTCTTGCTATGGTCATCAATGCATACTACAAGTTGGAACAGTTCATACGAGAACATGAAACTTCTGCTAGTGAGCGGGTGAGGTCGTTTGAGAAGGTTATCTCCCAACTAGTGACCGAGATATTCTTTGTGCCTCAAACTGGATCTGTTAGTGTGGTGGATGTGCCTGTGCCTGCAGGCCCTCAGCAGGAAGTGGGACAGGGACTGACTGTGCATGGTGCACCAGCGCTAGGTTGGACCTCAGCGACGGGACTCGGGCGAATGATGGGTCCCGCTTACAGTGCAACTGTGGAGGCAGCTACGGCAGAGGTTCCAGAGGTGGCCGACGCAGATGGCCTCACCAACTCTGAGTTCCACTTGCTATCGTCAAAGGCAACCAACCCACATCTCGATGGCAAGGAGCGTGCTGATGCAGCGGTCATGATGTTATTCGGGACTCGTCGTAAGTGCCAACATGGTTGTTTCACTCATTTAACTATCTGACTTGTAGCATCTGTAGGACATTCTGATCCATATGTCCATGGATCACAGTCTATGCATGGATGAGATTGTTCGTCTAAAAGTTGAGGACATTCAATGTATATATACTACCTCACATGTCAGCTTACTTCATTATGATGGTGTTGGTATTGGAATGATGTGCAGTATGAATTTGAAAGTTTTGGTCAACTTGAGGCTACGCGCAGCCAACTCGAGCCCTAGTAGTCTCGGCCGTTATTACGAGTAACTTTGCGTCCTATACGGTATTGTAGACTCAAACAGACTTTATTTCGGAAGAAAGGGAATGCGAGCTTCGTCACATTGTACGAATAACTACGATTGCTAGTATAAATCATGGTTAGTACATACCCACTTGTTGGCCAAATCGATATTACATCTTGCAAAGACTAGTTCTGAAATTTGCTTACCATTCAACTCCTGGGAAAGAACCGAGCGCCGAGCGCTGAGCCTCTCGCCCAATTGTTGCTTAGATTTAGATGAACATCTTGGTGAGCAATCACTTTGGCAACCTATAGCGAGCATACTGACACACCTTAGGATGTGGCCGAATCATCACAACACATTCCAGCATGGATGAATTCTTACCTACCTGGAGCCATCATCTTCGCTGCTCTTTTGCATGATCTCACATCTTCAATATCCCAACCGAAATCTGTCCGAACAGTTTTTCGTTGGATTTCTTCCCCATTCAGAAACTTCTTGGCTTTGGAAGACCTTTCAGAACCCGTCGACTTTACACCAAGATGGCCAAAATTGAAGAATCGCATCCTCGTTGGTCTGGCCAGTATCGCGTTTGTCGGTTGGGTAGGTTGCTTGGTCTTCGGAGTATATATGGATGATCGCGTATACGCCGTGAAATCAATGGTTCAATCGGTTTCTTGGGTGAGTACTCCGTGCTGGGCTGTATATGAGAACAACATTTGGTTGTTGACCTGGGATGGACGCTTTTTCAGTGTTATATCGCTTTCAGCTTGATCTTAAAACCTCCTTTGACGCCTCCATACTTTTTCGTCACCTTTGCGCTGAGTTCAGTCTTGACTTCTCTTGTGGCTTTTGGATACGATGTCTTGAGTGCCGAGGGCATGGAAGGTGCCGTTGTCGACGTCCTTGCTATGATCATACCAGGAACTTTCACGTGGCTGGCGGGTACATTGCCTTTGAAGCCCTACCGGCCCTCTCTAAACGTTGCGCAACCAAAAGATGTATGAAATTCGTTTTAATTGGTCCGAGTCGCCCTAGTTCTTGACAAACAAAGTACAGATACCGTCCGTTACGCTGTCATGTCCAGAAGATGATGTTAACCTTTGGTCTTGGAGTTCATTTACGTTTGTCCAACCGATTCTAGACCTGGCAATGAGGAAAACTTTGAATGACACGGACGTGTGGAGCCTTTCGCCCTTCTTTCGCCACAAAAACTTATTTAACAAATGTTTGGAGTATCGAGTCATGTACGTTTCTGTTTGATCCAGTTACCTCGCCCTCTTTGACAACAGCTATGGCCACCAGGTACCCTACACATTCTCTACTTAGGTTTCTTCTTGTATCCAATTCGCTGGACCTTTTCCTCGACATCGTTTTAGAAATGTGGAGCGCTGTGGTCGGTAAGATTGTGACATTTTCTTCGATGTACCCGTCTGATCTACTGTCTCGCCGGTCAGGATTCGTACCTCCGTATGCTCTCAAGGAAATTCTATCTGCTCTCACTTCCGATGTGCCGGCAGCAAAAAACCAAGCCTATTACTGGACTCTTGTTACTTTGATTGCCCATCTTTCCTTTGTTCAAGTCGATCTTTTTCAAAGCTGGCATACCCGAAGGTGTTACGAACGCACTAGAGGACAACTTTTTTGCACCTTGCATTATAAGTCGTTGAAGAGGCAAGAAATCAGTGGTCGGGTAGAACATGAAGGAGAAACTACCAATGCAGACCTGGGAAAGATTGTGAATCTCATGCAGTCGGTACTCCGAGGTCCAATTTCAAGAAATGTTTTAACTTTATACTTTCAGAGGTGACTCATATGCCGTGGCTCAACGATTCTGGGAATTTTCTGCATTATTTACTTCACCCGTGCGCATCGTAATCGCCCTCGTATTTCTATATCAGTAAGTGAATGCAATTTGCGGACACTTGGTTTTAATCGTAGTTCAGAATCCTTGGATGGAGCGCCTTATCCGGAGTCATCGTAGTCCTTGTTGCAGCCGTGCTTAACTACCCTCTTGCACGGTACAATATTTCGGTCAGCGTGTTTTGCCTCGCAATCGTTTTCTAGGTTCTTATGGCATTCTAGATCACAAGAGCTTCTTGGAAAGCAAAGGACAAGAGAATGAACATCGTCAATGAACTGCTCCAAAACATCCGATTTCTGAAGTTCTATGGTTGGGGTGGGTTCGGTTGCCTGATGTTTTGACCTGGATTCACACTGCTTTATAGAGTATCAATGGTCTCGGAAAGCTCAAACGGCCAGGGAAACGGAACTGAAGTGGCGTGTAAAAGAAAACATAGTCGACACCCTCATTTCCTTCATATGGTTGAGTGCTTCCTGATCTACTCGCTCGAACATGGCGTTTTCAACTGTGACCTAGGATTTGGATGCCCTCAGCAACTGCTTTAACGTCCTTTCTGTGCTACACCTTGATTTCCGGTCAACGCCTGACTGTTTCAAAGGCTTTCACCTCAATCGCTCTCTTTTCCCAACTTCAGTCTCCTATGGTCGCGCTACCCGGACAATTTTTTGCTATGTTGCATGGTAGGAGTTCTATGCGCTCTGTAGGCCTGTACCCTTCAGTTCATTTGCTGTTTCATAGCCTATGTCTCTATGCAACGCATCCAAGATTTCCTGAAAGAGGATGAAGTTCCTGATTGGGCATCCACCCTTTCTGCTCCCGTGCTAAATTCCTCGCATCTAGCAGATGACAAAGTTGGATTTTCTGAAGCTTCTTTTGAGTGGGAAGATCCTTCCACCAGTGCTGCGTCTGCTTCTCCCGCTCGTTTTCAACTTGGTCCTTTGGATGTCGCGTTTCCTCCAGGAAAGCTGACAATTATCAGCGGAGCGACTGGATCCGGCAAAAGTGCACTGCTGGCTGCTTTATTAGGCGGTATGTTTTTTCTACATTGGTTGAATTCTTGATCTTGATGTTGTATAGAAATGCATTGCGTGGCTGGTCGTGTCCTTATTGACAAGACAGGGCATAAGGTCGCGTACTGTGCGCAGAATCCATGTCAGCGAATTTTCTTCATTCTTGGGTTGATTTTGATCTCTGGCTCTCTCATAGGGCTTGAACATGCCACGATCAAGGATAACATCATATTTGGATGTCCAAGTCCATTCGATGAGGCTCGTTATCAGTCAGTGTTAGATGCATGTGCACTTCGGCAAGATCTAGCTATCTTCGATGCTGGAGACATGACCGGTAGGTACCTTTCTTGCTATGGCCTATGTCCTGCATTTATATTGCTTCCCTTGAAGAAATCGGAGAGAAGGGCATCACCTTGTCAGGAGGTCAGCGTGCTCGGATTGCCCTAGCACGGGCAATGTATTCTCACGCAAAGGTGTGCACCTAAGGAGAGCTAGTCATCATGACTTTTTAGCTGATATTTGTTCTCTCAAGTGTATTCTGTTGGATGATCCGTATGCCCGTCTTCATGAACTTTGAACAAACATTCTGACATTCATCTAGTTTAGCTGCAGTTGACATGCACACTGTTCAACATCTCGTGAACAAATGTTTGACTGGTGATCTAGCTCGTGGACGGACCATAATCGTCGTCACTCACCATATTGCCATATGTCTCCCGGCTGCATTCTATCTCCTTGAACTTGATAAAGGGACAATCTTGCAACAAGGAACCATCCCTGAATTAAAAGAACGAGGGTTACTCATAAAGGTCATGAAAGCAGAGGAAGAGCCTTTTTTTGATCCTCCATCACAAGAACCGAAAACATTCAACGAGGCAGATATCTTGGAAGACGGTACTGTGCGACATCAACAACGGCAATTAAGCGACGGGAAGCTTATTGAAGCTGAAGCTCGCGCAGAGGGTCGGGTCTCTGCGCGCAGTTATATTACCTACATTCGAGCTGCTGGCCTTTTCGCATGGTTCTTGACAATTGTACTCTTACTAGTTATTCAGGCAATAAACGTGGGAAACCAGGTAAGGAGGAACTGGTTCATGCTACATTTCTTGCTCATCAGAGGCGAACAGGTCTTCTTGGCTCGGTGGGGTGAAGCATATGAAGGAGAGTATCCAACATTGTTCGTGATAACCCACCTTCTAAGTTATCCCTGGACGGGACTACCATCGCCAAACACGGATGTTAAACCGTGGTTGATGATCTACTTGTACATCTCCGCAGCCGGGGCTTTTTCTGTCTTGCTTTATATCGCTCTGGGATACTACGCGAGCTTACAGGCATCCCGATCGTTGTTCATAGCTCTCTTGCAGAGGTTGACCAGAGCACCTGCTCGCTTTTTTGATGTCACTCCTATTGGCAGAATTTTGAATCGCTTCACGACCGATATCAATACAATTGATGGAGCTTTACAAAATTCTGCTAGGAACTGTCTTTCTGGCGTTCTGGCTTTTGTTGCTTCGTTTGGTGTTATTTTATTTGTTGTTCCGACCTTTGCGCCCTTTGCTATCTTTATTGCATGGTTGTACATCAGACTCGCGCCACCATATATTCAGGCATCTAGAGATTTACGAAGATTGGAATCGGTGTCACTCTCTCCTGCTTTTGCTGGTTTCGATGAGTTATTGAGAGGTATTATACACATACGCGCCTTTGGGATGGAGAATCGGTATCAGGACCGGTTCTATGCAAGGGTGTGTTCCCTCCGTGCAACTTTTGATTCGTACTTAAGTTTATCATAGGTTGATAAATTCCAATCATTTGATCATGTTTATGTGAGTTTCAAAACATCATCGCCCTGGCCACAATTTTCATCCTGTCATAGTGGTTGGTTAATGGATGGTTGAGATGGAGATATGATTGTAAGTAGACTCATATCTCTGAGTTCATTATACTCATCGACTTCACATCAGGTCTGGGTTCTCTGGTTGTCTTTGCAGCAACCATGTTTGCGTTGTGGAAAGGAGTTGCAGATGGTTCTGCCGCCATTGTCATTGTGCAAGCAGGTATATTTGCCGATGCCAGTCGAAAACTTGTGAAAGTTGCCGCACAATTGGAACTCGACTTCAACAGCGTTGAACGAGTGGTAGAATATTTGGATGTGCCTCAAGAAGCACCTGCTGTAATTGAAAAAAACAGACCACCTGCGTATTGGCCTTCTAATACTGGCGAGCTGGTAGTGGAAAATTTGGTGGTGCAATATGCACCTCAATTACCTGCAGTTCTGCACAACTTGACATTCACAGTAAAGCCTTCGGAAAAAATTGGAGTGGTAGGTTTCACAAATCTTTTTTAAAAAGCGATCGTGACTTAATCAAGAGCTTAGGTAGGACGCACGGGATCTGGTAAGAAATAAAAAAAGCCCGCCCGTCCATCATGCTGAAACGAATTCCAGGAAAATCGACATTGGCTATGTCCTTACTTCGGATGATTGAGTGGACCAGCGGCAATATCATGTAGGTTACATCTCCCCCTTACAAGTCACATCTCTTACGCTCGAGTAGCATCGACGGTATTGATATCTCAACTATCGGACTCGAAGATCTTAGAACTCGAGTTGTACGTCTGCATATTTTCGCCTCTGCCTTTTGTTTACCTACTAATAACTGAGTAGACCATCGTCAGCCAAGACGTTTCTCTTTTCTCTGGAACGATTAGAAGTAACCTCGACCCCCTTGAGCAAAGTACGACGGAGGAGTGTCTACAAGTCCTTGATAGATGCCATCTCACACCACTCCTCAACCACAAACCTTCCATAGATGAACCTACCGTTCTGGATATGCAAATAAATCAAGGATCGCTGAGTGCAGGAGAAAAACAACTTCTTGCTTTAGCCAGAGCGACCTTACGACACACCAACATTATCATAATGGACGAGGCAACATCACAAATTGATTCAAACCTCGACGATCAAGTAATGCTGTCTTTTCTAGGCCTGTTCTACTGTTTTCCTCATTTTTTATATTATGAAGATCCAGAAAACGATTCGTGAAGAGTTAACCAACGCGATTGTCATCACAATTGCCCATCGTCTCAAAACTGTTGTGGACTATGACCGCATTCTTGTGTTGGATGAAGGGAGCATTGTTGAGTTTGATGCTCCTTGGGTGCTCATGCAGACGCCGAATAGTGCTTTTCGAGAAATGTGCCGAAATAGTGCAGATTGGCCGCTGTTCCTCCAAATGTCGAAAGCTAGAAACGGATCTTCAAGCGAATAGAGTGATATTTATGTTTTGACCAGTGTAGAAAATTAGATCCACGTGATAGTGCAAGTTCCTCAAGAAGTCTTCAGTCTTTTAGTACCTTAAGGCATTGGTCCTAATAACTTACACGCCAACGCTCAAGTATACAGGTTTCACGCTCTCTTACGAAGTATCTTGACCCCTCTCGATGCATTTTTTGATCTTTTCGCTATTTTATTCTGGGACTCTTTTGGTTATGGCGCTGGTTATCGCCCATCCCTTACATCCAGGAACTGCCGTACTCCAGACACGAGACTTGATAGGCGGGATACTCGGGGGCGGTTTTGAGCCTGCAAATGCAGCACCGGATAGTAATACAGTCAACAATTCCCAAACAGCGACTATTGGGAGTGGCTTTCCACTGCGGACGTCTAGTAATTTAACTGGGGCTTTGAGGGTCTCGACAACAGTGTCGACTATTTCATCTCAGACGACGACGACGCCTTTCATCGCTCAGACAACGTGGCGTCCCTCGGAAACTTCTAGCGCAGTATCTTCTAGCACCTCCATTCAAATTGGATATGTCGCCGATGCACCTACCACACCGCCTGGCGAGGCGACAGAATGGAAAGTGATCGGAATAGCTGTCATCGCCATTACCTTCATCGCGATTGTCATTCTCTCCATCACATTCTTCGACTCTTGGTGGGGGTTCCTTCGTGCTATATTCCTTGGTGACAAACATCATGGCGGAGACGAAAAAATGGTTCCAGACTGGGGCAAGCGAAGCTGGGAATACAACCTTGCGAACGAGGATGGACACAGGTATCCGACGATCGCATCTCTGGAATCGATTGTCAAAACACCAGAAAAGTCGGCTGGAGCTCATTCGAGTCCATTTGTGGCTGCTAGATTGTCGAAAGATGATGTCTCCCACTGTGGCTTAACTGATTTCGACCCACGACCTAAACAACTTGCACGCGATGCGAGCCTGAGAAAGGCTGGAATAAAGAGCTGAACTATACAAGGGAACCCGTGTGTGTTGGGGCGGATACAATTAACCAATATCCATATCTTTTAGAGTCATATGTCCACTATGTAGCTTTGTACGGTTCCGTGAATTCAAACGAATTGGGGACAAAAAAAGGTTAATGATCCTCGGATTGGGCTGCACCTTTTGGCTGAAGAGGTATGCTCTTTTCAAGAAAGTCTGAGATCATGAGTCCTGTTCCGCCGACTATGCAGAGACCGAGTGAGATAAACAAGCGCGTACGTGCGGGAATGGCTGATTAAAGGTAGTCAGTTGTTATGAGAGTACGATTGAGAAATATGCAGGACTAGTGTACCTGTCCAAGACTGGGCTAGTGTACGCTGAGATGGTGGCGATTTGGGTGGCTTCGTTGTATTTTCCAGCTTTGTAGCCATAACCGATGATGGTCAAATTCAAAGATTCTTTTTTGTTGTTGTTTGGACACGATTGGGTGCAAGGGCCAGAACCTCTTTCATGTTTACTGGCTTGGTGCGCATTTCGCAACACCTTATCTCTGTAACCTAACTAACCTTTTCATGAAAAGATTGAACATCTCGGGACTGTATTTTCTATTGTGGTCGATGCCGGAGGATGTACTTTGACCATTTCAAACTCTGCGGAAATTCTAGATGATTGTCACATCGGTGATTCCATTGCGGTGAATGGAGCATGTTTAACAGTAACCGAGTTCAACCGAGTCGAAAACGGAGGCTGGTTCAAGGTTTGGTTGGCTAATGAGACGCTGGATAGGACAGATCTAGGTGTGAATCGTTGTAAAAAAAAAAAAGTCATTTCGCGTCCCTTACATACACCCCGAGAATTAGGTGAAAGGAAAGTTGGCGATCAGCTGAACCTTGAACGTGCTATGGGTTCACATATTCGATTTGGAGGACATTTCGTGCAGGTATGATCAATGATATTGACTAAAAGTAGAACACATGTATTTAAGCCAGTTTATATAGGCACATGTAGATGGTACGGCAACCATTGTTGACCGTGTTCAGGACGGCGATTCGCTTCGTGTGACATTCCAGCTCCCCGAACCTACCTGTGAAAGGCCTTCTTTGCTTCCATATATTATTCCGAAGGGATATGTGGCCATCGACGGTACATCATTGACCATAACAAAAGTAGACGACAGTGAAAGGAAATTCGGCGTTATGCTAATCCAGCATACGCAACAGAAGATTACTCTGAGCAAGAAAGAGGTTGGATCCAAGGTGAATATTGAGGTTGACATGGTTGGGAAGTACGTAGAGAAGAGCGTTGTTGCTGCACTTGGTGGTAAAGGGAATGAGGGATTGAAAGCGTTGATTGAAAAAGTAGTTGAGGATGTGTTATCCAAGAAAGACCCTGTGTAAATGTTGCAATCTTATCTTGTGTTTCTACCACAATGGATACATCGAAACGAATGGTGAGCTAAATACCACCACCCTTTTCAACTAGTTTTATTTGAATAAGGGGTCGCCTTGAATAGCCCACTGTAAAATTTAAACCACCTTCAAGACCTCCTTCACGAAACGATATGTCAAGACCGCCTTCTCCTCTCAACGAGCCCAGCACCTTTCGTCCAAAAGCAAAGATTAACAGTAGTGCCACAACTCGCAAGGTCGCCAGTACCGTTTCCGGTGAGTTCTCGGCGCCATACTTATTGCTGATATGGTGCCTCATTCTATGAATACAAACAGTCAATACCCCTCGTCCAGCTTCTCCTACCAAGTTAACCCCCCGTGTACGGAAGGAACACCACAGAGCCCCCTCAGTGGTTGCAACCATTTCACGCTCTCAAACACCGGTGTCTGCACCGGTTACGCCTGAACTCCGCAACCGTTCATTTACAACGTCCTCGGGGAGCTTAGGACGTTTTGATGATTCGCGAATACGTGCCGATGGTACTTCGTTACACCATGTCGCTTCATTCTCGTCATTCCAGCCATCAGCAAAGTCAACTGTATCTACTACTCACCGGTTGGCTCCATCAAAGTCCGTTGTTGGACTTTCAGACCGAGATCGCGAAGGGGCGAGTTCACCGGCGATGCGAATACGTTCAAAGGTGTCTACAATGGCAAAATCTCAGTCGGAATCCATTACGGGGACTGTCAGTCCACCACTCTACCCCTCAACGCGTCCTGCCAGTTCTCATACGCGTTCTCCCTCCATGACATCACCGCCTACAAGTCCTCCTCCAATACATCAGATTTACCCCATCACAACCGCTATTCCTGCTGCTAATCCACATCGTTTTGCACAAACGCGTCCTCCTACAGTTCGAAACCATGCCGCCCCTCTTCAAAACAATACATTTCAATCACTCAGCCCTCCAAACGACCGACCCCCGCGAGTAGGCAACGTAGTTGCAAAAGTCGATCCTGCATTTATACCCTTGCCACCACCCCATTCGCCTCCAACCTCTGCACTCTCCTTTTCTTCACGATCGTCGGTTTCACACTCTTCTGCTTCACATACTGCTGGGTCCACAGATAGTCGACTTAGTCCCGTTGTCAGACCGAATGGCAGTACGGAACATTTACGATCGACGCTGGACAGCCTCGTCATGTATACCTCTATGAATCCAGGTGACGATAGCTACTCAGGCGATAGTGGTCATGATCGAGAAACGGATGGAGAAATTGGGAATCATGAGGATCGTAAAGTCAAGGCAGAAGCCAAGTCAAACCGCAAGGTTGGTGGTCATCTCGTTACTTTTTTTTTTTTTTACATTCATTCC
>Ga0193743_1000043_pt1 | contig 85702 bp, 102 predicted proteins | sample L2c2metaG_FD_143038 | JGI IMG/M metagenome (GOLD analysis project Ga0193743, IMG submission 143038) | Soil microbial communities from a riparian zone of the East river system, Colorado, United States - L2c2 | ecosystem: Environmental > Terrestrial > Soil > Riparian zone | place: USA: East... | reverse complement strand
CGACATTGGATGGATGTTGGTGTTGGTGTTGGTGTTGGGATCGTTATTGGTGCTTATCGGTTTGCAGTCAAGTCGTAAGCGCTGATACTGGCAGCAAGAAAGAGGTTCAAAAGGACGTAAATGGAAGGCAGAACGTAATTAGGACCGCCCGCGGCCTCGAGGTAAAGGCTTCTCTGACCAAGGTGTGCCCCGTTATCTGTCACTCACTCACCGACCGTCACGTTTTCTCAAGGTACAACAAGTTGCAACGGAATAGGATTGAATGTGAATCAAGCAAAGAGTACTATAATTTTATGCGACAGAGTGAGGGTATTTGACACGGTGGAAGTCATACAAACGGTTGGAACCCTTCGCGCAAAACTTGACGCGCATCAACCCAGGTTTTCGACCCAAACGACTGGGCCAGTTTCCCAATCAGCGATGTCCTCGCCTTCTCTTGGATGAAGCGGCGATTGGTACAGATAATCATACCTTTCTTGCATCGACTCAGCATGACATTTATCCGCCTCGATTCTTTTAAAAATCCTAGGCTGTTTGAACGAACTAGGGAGATGACGATGTAGTCATCTTCGTTTCCTGATCAACAGTGCCAGCATGCAATAAACCATACAAATCAGCTACCTTGAAACGCGTCAATGTTAAAACATTTATCCTCCCATGGCAGCTTTGCCTGTTTTAGAGCCTTCTCGAGCAATGAACGTTGAGGATCATAGGGGGTGATGATCCGAAAAGATTTGCTTCGGCTATTCAACTTTTTTGCAACCTCGAGAGCAACATCTACTTCCTGAAGATTCTGAGAATGACGAAGTGAGCTGTCGTTCAACAATAATCATGGCCAAAACGTACCTGCCAGCTACGACCAGAGAATTTTTCTACGCCATCTTTCACATCGATGAAGTAGCAACTATTGGTACCTGATACAGGATGCTCGCTTTTCAGTTGACTGTCGTAGACATATTTCGAAATGAAATTGCCAATAGGAATCGGCATTCTATCTGGATTTGAAATTTCCTATGTAAAAATCCGAAATTGTGTGACATAGAGAATACCTAGCTTACATTGAGTATCAAGGAAGATTCTTCTGTCTTGCAGATGTAGTTTTTCAAAGATACTGTCAAGCGCTGGTATATCACTATGACCGAATGGTGCCACTGGAAAAGAGGTTGATTACAAGGGTAAGAAACAAATTATATGACCCACATTGCTTATCATCGCCAATGAAAACTAGCTTGCGGAGAGTCGAACGAAAACGAGTGAGCATAGGGAAGTAATCACCTATCTCGATCTGACTTGCTTCATCGAAAATGACCGTTTGAAGGGGGACTAAACGACTAAAAGTGCCCAACTTCATATTTGAGAGCATGCTGATGGTACAAAGAAGCACTCTCGAACCCAGCAACTGCCGTTCCGTGGCGACAACATCATTAACAAAGTCGTCCGAACGGATGAGGTTCCTTTGCATTTTTTCATAAATATGTTCATGCCTGAAATGGAGGGAAGCTTTCAATACAAACTGTCAATCACCTTGAAAAGTAAACATACCAGTCAAAATGAAAGTCTTTTGAGACCAGGACCTTGAAATCGAGGAAATTTTCTGTCGCCAATTTCTCCGCAATATTCTTGACAGCAACATTTGATTGCGCAACAAGCCACAGAGTAGTGGTTTTGTCCGGCGAAGCCATGACGCTGATGACACTAGCGGCAATGACTGTGGTCTTGCCAGTTCCAGGGGGTCCTTGAATAAGAACAACGCGGTGGGCAGCAGTATTAGAGAGAATGGCATTGACGGCCTCTCGCTGCGAAATGTTCAAGTTTCGCTTCGAAGGAAAATAAAACATGGGTGAAGTTGGCGCGACAGGACATCCAGACCAAGTTGCTTTCCGTTTCAAAAGCCAGATGCTTTGGATGAAAGGGTTCTCGTCAACTAAAAATTTGCCTTGCAATGCTCCAAGCATGATATCTTCCCTCACGTCCTCGGCATTTGTAGGACGTTCCCTGCCAACTGTGGTGACCGAGCGAATAGACGCCCCACTGAAAGTTTCGGTGACAGAAAGTGTAGCAGACCTTCCATTTATTCGCTTAGTTAGAGCGTCGAAGACCCTGGGTACGCCATTTTCCACCATCTCTATGCGTACAACCTAAGATAAAACATCAATACAGGAGGTTTGAGCAGAGTAAACCAATGAAGAATCTACCTGTTGACCGGATGTCCGCATGACGCGAGTCTTGTATCGAGTGGAGACAACCTCCATTTTGCCAGACTTGTGACTGAATTTAGCTTCCACGTCGTTCTTCACCTTTGTAGGCTTCAGAGCAATAAGGAGGCTCATGTCCCGCATAGTTTTGGCGATGACCTTAAGCCACTATATCAAGATTTAAACGGAAATAAGAAAATGGCCGTTCACATAGTAGATAAAGATCAATACCGATCTGTTGATGTTAAGTGTATTTATAACAGGAAGTCCGAGGACACGTTGGCAAGTTTGCGGCACAGTGGTTGCAACCTGGTAGGCGGCCCAAGCTTGCAAGGCTGTGGTTTTTGGCTCATTGCTTGAAGATTCCTCGCTCTGGAAGAGGTTGACTACGTTGGGTTTATTTAGGGTCGTTTCCCCTCCCAGCGCTGTCATGAGACCATCAAGTTGCTTCTTTGCCGATAGCGAGAGAAGGCGTTTGCCTGCTGCCAGGTGTATGCCGTGATCAAAGTATAAAGCTGCAGCGACGTAGTCCATTTTGAACGCGTATGCAGTGATGTCCGAGTTGGAGAGTATGTTTTCGAGAGCAAGTCGGACAGGATTTTTCTTCGATCTTTTCGAACTAGAGGCTGCCTTGGGCAAAAGGGTGATGAGAAGGACCTGGGTAGCTGTGGCCATTGCAAGCTTAGAGAGGCGACACTTCCCGTCATATTCTGGTGCCAGGCCGATGTGGCCAGCTTCCACCAGCTTCTGTAAATCGCCAATTACTTCGAGGGTCAAACTTTGCTCATGACAAGCGACGAGTCGGACGTGTATGGGCAGGTGGTGGTTGCATTTGAATATGTTCTGCTGGATGGTAAAGGTATTCATTTCGCAGTAGACACTTGGTGGGAGAGAAGAATGTAAGGAAAAGGGGAGGATGCACTTTTGACTCTCTTGAAAGGGCCATTGTAACGACCATTCTTAGGTACAACGTGTTGAAAGGGAACCAGATGAGCGGATCGCTCCAGGCCCCAAAGTCATGGCAGTTCTGAACCGCGACGGAAATGAGTCACGCGAAGTCATGAAACAGATTCATGGCATCATATATGGAAAAACGCGCGCCAAATTGACTGCGCAGTGCCACGGTAGGCATCCACCTCTACGAATGAAAGGCCACTAAACCGGTTTCGATGTTTTCAATAAGTAGTCGTGACTAATTGGTAAAGCTGCTACACCTTTATTTAGCGTGAATAAAGCTGTCATGTTGCACAAAATTCAAATAGACGCTCGGTGACGAGGTCTCAATCACGTGCTCGCGATATGCCTCAAGTAGTGACGCTTCGGAATCAATCCCTCACCGACGCTCAGGAAGCTTTTGTATGTCCAGCGACTTCGGCATGGCCACCCCCATCATTATTGGAATTGGCGCTGTTACAGCAGCGATTGTGGGAAGGTCATTTATCCGACGTGGACTATTTGCAGGTAGAGGAGCCGCAGAGGTATGGGTGAAAGGTGGCTTCAAAGCCAAAATGGATCGCAAGGAGGCAATAGCCATCCTTGGGCTCAGGTGCGTTTGTTCCATATTTCTTGTTAGAAAAATTCGTTGACTCGTGGCTCATAGAGATGGACTTAAACTGCGCACTCAGCTAAAGGATGCCCATCGACATATTATGCTTGCAAATCACCCTGATCGCGGTGGTTCGCCTTACCTAGCAAGTAAAATCAATGAGGCGAAGGACCTCTTAGACAAAACAGATGGTAAAGCCCGCTAGTACCCTACACATATGGCCATGGTGTGTAATCCTTGCTACCTTATGTCGAATTCTGCTTATTTATAAGTTCACCAGTTTATATTGCATCGTATCTTTATTGCTTTCTTGTTTGAGATTGATATCGCCCTCACCAATGCACAAACCTTGTCTGAAACTCTGTTCTCGGAATACGTTGTCGCACCCTGTCCAAATTCACAACTTTATGTCTGCTGGCAAATTGGGCGAAGAAGTTACATAGGCGACCCTAGCCTTACGTTGGTATGAACTTTCTTTCCGTATAATTGGCCTGGGGGTTCTTGCTTCAGTAGCATTGCTGTTTAAAAGACCGTTTCAAAAAGGATCGTATCATGCGAAGTCTGTAGCCCTGCCGAAGGAGAAGGACTGCATTACAACCCATATACATCCCTTAAGATTGAATGAATACACTGTCGAACCCGCGTTGTACCCGGCAGGGTTGCCCATTGAATTCTCCATGGTCTATTACTTTCAAGTTTGTACATGATATGTGAAAGGCCGTTGTGAAAAGGCCTCAATAAGAGCATTACATAATGGGTCAAGATCATCAGTCACCATCTCGTAAATCTTTGCCAGATGATGAGCACTTCAGACTTACAACCCTCTAAACTTGGTACCAAGGAACAGTGCGTATCATAACCTCGCTCCCGGTACACATCTGTCAAATCAGTTCCATTGCCAGTTGGGATAGCGTCTACCAAGAAGAACTTGCCAATTTTGAAGAGATCGGGGATGAGGGAGAAATTTGGTAAGCGATCCCAACCATTCATTCTTCCTTAACCCAAACTTTCAATTATAACCCTTAGTTTTTTTCTATTTAATTTAAGGTTTGGCGCCGAAACCGTCGAGAAGATGGTAGAATGGTCGCTGGAGAACATACCTCCCTCCTCCAATGCATTAGTTTTGGAGATCGGGAGTGGGAATGGAACCCTTCTCTTTGGTCTTATCGACGCAGGTTATAACCCAGAAAATCTTTCTGGGATTGATTATAGCGTTGGAGCTGTTGCTTTATCGACTCAGATTGCTCAAACACGAGGAGGATCAAAGGTCAATTTCAACGAATGTGATTTTCTCAAAGATGACCCTCCAATCCCCGAAAACTTGCGATTGGGAAGCCGAACAGACGTCTGGGATTTGGTTCTCGACAAGGGCACGTACGATGCTATTGCATTGGGACAACAAGACGATCAAGGACGCTCTCCATGCATAAATTATCCTGGTCGGGCTGCGCGACTGTTGAAACCAGGAGGATACTTTCTTATTACATGCAGGTCACTTTCGATAAGTCGATCAACACAGCTAATTTCAAAGTCTTTTATTAACTCTAGCGTGTAACTTTACCGAAGATGAATTAAAATCCAATTTTACTGCAGAGACAGGACTCACATATCAGTAAGATGTTATTTATGATCATTTCTTTGAACTTTGGCTCATGAAAGCATAGCTCTCGCATTCAGCACCCAACATATATGTTCGGAGGTAAAAGTGGAAGTATATGTTCAAGTGTAGCTTTCATAAAATCCATATCATGAATCGTATAGATTTGAAATATTAGGTGCAAAGGTACTTACTGCCCCACATGAAAAAAAGTTATACTGTAGTAGGCATCAGATCGATACCAGTCATCAACGTATCCTTCGCCACACCAACAGCCCACTTTAGGAACTTTGAAAATCCATCATCCGACATGAAATGTTTCTCGGGAAACGATTGCGAAAGGAAAAACACCAATCCCATAGCCAAGGCTTCTACTCGGACTTTGATGAAAATTTCCTCGACTGCATTCCGATTTCGTACGAACACCAGATCTTTGATATTTGAGTTTGCCAGCGGAGTCGATCGTTGACTGTTAATGAAGATATGGATGAAGAGTTCCTTGAAGAAGTCGCGTGATTGCGTTTTCAGCTTCGTGAAATCTACAGGCTGCATGTTATATAGCATCAGCCTCTCATGCTCAAAAAAAAGAGTCGGCTGGGAGATGGGTTTATACCTTCAAAATCATAAGACTAGCACAATCCTTAGCAATCCACCACGCATATGCTTTGGCAACATGTTGTATGCGCATCTTCGACATACTCTTGACGTCAAACTCGACATCTTCGTTGGTGTTCTTGATCACAGCAGCACCGCCCACATTAGATTCCCCAAGGTCCCGTAAGAAATCCCATAGAGCGAATTGCAAAGTGATCTTATATGCATGTGCGGTGCGACTGAGTTGTTGCCCCACGAGGGAATAGTATGGGTTATACGAGCTTTCCTGAGGAGTTGACAACGAGGTAAGATATGTATGTATGCTAGAAGGTAGCGAAAGAACATACATTACCGCAACAGTGCAATAGAACGCGAATTATCTCGCGATGTTGCACCTCAGTTAGGTTTAACTGGGAAAGTCTTTCACATGCATCGATGTAATCCTAGGTATTACAATCTTAGTCGGATAGTCCAGGTGCTTCTAAGAAAGAAACGTACATCACTGCTCATAAGCACAAGGAAAACCCCACGACGGATATCCGTATTCATGCCTTGAGAGCGAGCAAGCTTGAGCAGATCATTTGGATCTTCATCAGCCGTAGCCTCTTGATCTGCCGACACGCCCGTCGACTTCGTAAACTTAGCTCGCTTATCAACTAGAGGATCTCCACCCCACGCAGACCCAACAAGCCACCATTTCCCTTTACTTTCAGCTAAATGAAGGTCCTCAAGAGAAACTCGCAATGGTTCATGTGCTAGAACTGATTGAAAAAATAAAAATAAAAATAAGACCACTTCGATCGTCAATATCGAGGTGGGTAATGATAGCATACCATGGCGTGTTTTGCTAAGACCCGAAAGGAACTTCTTCATTCTCTCCATTGCGGCTCCTCCTTGATCTTGTGTGACATTTCTTTTTGACTTGTTGTTTTTCAGGTTTGTAAGAGTTTCAATCATAAACCGCGTGCGAGAGCTTTGTAGTTAATATAAATAAATAAATAGGTTGGCTGTTAACACGAAATACACTTACTTAACTCCCTCATCCTTCATAGAAACCTTTCCTTGTACAATCTCGATGATATCCTTGAGCGCTGAGGGATCATCTTGCCTAAGTTGCTGACCAGAATCTACCATTAAACGAATAAAATTAGCTATATTCCAAAGTAACATAGCCCTTAACCTACTACGCAAGATCTTCAACAACAATTCCACTTTGAACTCCGTCAGATCGTCGCTGAGAAGGTGACGAATAACGTCAAATACGAGTACGGATGAAATCACTTGAAAATTGTAGAGTTCAGAGATCAACACGAGCAAATTCGAGCATTCTTTGCCATCTTGTTCAGTGGCGGTGTGCGTCGGTGATATGGTAGTATCTTGCATTGAAGCGTAGTGACGTTCATAGGAGGCGACGAGGGTTTGGACGAGATGAGCGGCTAGAAAAACAAATGGAGAAGGATGAATAACTCATCAAAGGACCCAGTTAATTGTATAACTCTTACCAAATTCAACACCAACTATTTTATGCAAACTCGACACGAAAGCTGCGTAAAGCACAACATACGAATCCAGTAACGAGGAATGAGATGATATCCCATCGATGACCAAGGTCGTCAGGGTGGAAGTGACATCTAGATGAAAAATGCTCAGCTCTTGCCGCTTTTATTTTAAAAACGAGAGACAAGTACCATTTCTCCGATGGTTTCTGTAAACCTCCCCAACGCTGTCTAGAATAGTGCTGATATTTTGTTCACCCATACTACAACACATGGTCAACAAGAAGGAAGTAGCTCTCTTGTTTATGGCACCTACCGATTTAGCAGACCTTTCAGCTGTCTCGTCAATTTGAGGATGGCTTCTGAGTTACTATCATCCCAGCGTTGGGCATTCTGCAGGTGGGGAGGAACATAAGCACCACCTAACGTATCATTAGTGTCTAATATCACCATCTCATGCCGGAAAGTACGAACTTGTAGCTGGTTGTGAAGATTTTGGCGTGTCTGCTTCATCATTTGACTCTGAATCGGAACATTCAATAGATTCGCCAATGCCATGCCATTCATCTTCATCATAATATCCGGAGCTTTCACTTTCAGAAACATCTTCGGAACTGAGCGATTCTGCATCCTCGTCCTCATCGTCCTCCTCTTCAGACTAGCAAAAAAAAAAGTCAGCCGATCATATTGACAAATCGAGCATAGAACTTACTTCTGCGATTGGTGCCACGAATGAATCCGCCCAAGTCATGAGATCTAAGCCACAATAAATCTTGTCAAGATCAAAATAGGGTATGGAAAAACAATTATAACGTACCGTCTAAACCGTCTTCCTCCTCTGCCGCCTTCTTTCCCTTTTTCTTGTCCATGCCAAGCTTAGACTCCAAATATGCGATGAAGGCATCTTCTTTATCTTCCTTTGGTGGTGGTTTTAGTTTGACAGGTTTTTTCTTTATTTTTTTAAGGGCCGAGCCTTTCGCCGATGGTTTAGACGCTTTGATCGACGGAGGCGCGTCTGTACCTTTGGGTATAGGAACAGGAGGCATGGCCTGTACAACGGACCGCGCAGGTAGACTCTTGGACTTTTTGGGAACAACGGCAGTTGTAGATCCATGCGATTTCAGCTTTTTAGGTTGAGGCGATTCAACAAGTTCCTCATCCGCCCCGCGTTTCCGAGTATTCAACGTATGAGAACTAGAAAAATAGGTCGCTTTGTTCTGCTTCCGAGAAAGACGTTCTTGTTTTCGTGCATCTTTCCTAGATGCAGCAGCGAGATGCGGTTTACGACCATTCAAGTGATTCCGTGAATAGTAGTTCTGATTGTTGGCTGAATGGTTTTGAGAAATTCAAATGAAGTATGGATACGTAGAGAACATACCTGATGATGCTGCCTCCTCGAGTTGTTGTTGGAGGCTTTGGGGTAATCGTGTCGTTGAGGTCTTCTTCCTGATTGCCATGGTCCAAAAAAGAAGGCTGACCTCTGGAAATGAGAGGCCAAAAAAAGATGTGCGCAGGTGATGTACTGCGAGATGGCCAAATCTCACGTCGGCCCAATGGTCTAGTAGCATGATACGCGCTTCGGGTTTGCTCCCGCTTCTTCCGGAAGCTAAGATGTGCGTGGTCCCGGGTTCAATTCCCGGTTGGGCCCCGTTTTTGCTTCACTCTAATTGCGGAAGTCCTGATCTGATGGCTCGGGCAATTCACTGATCTTTCAGAAAGCGTAGGCATTGTGTTGGATGATTAAACAAAAGCATGAGTTTTTCTTGTGTAACATAACAACTTGCCACTTTTCTTCCTGAGTGTTAGTAATAGCTGAGGATGACACATTTTTATTTTATGCTTACGTCATCCACCAGCTAATGATACAGTGAAACTTTAAAAATCAATTTTAAACCTGAGACCACATTTTTTCATGAAAAAAGCTGCATAGTCAATTCCTATAATACCATTGGTTCATGCTCTCCAAATTTCAAAATAATTGGATATGTTCCCATTGAGAAATGCCCAAAACATATGTGTATCATTGGGTGGTGGCAGTGTTTCTGGCTAAATCTGTAAAGCATCCATTTTTGAACGAGATATCCTGTGCCCAGAATTTATCAAATCCTCTTCAAACTCTGGGTGCGGATAGGTAATATATACAGGCTTTGAGGAAAATTTGTTTCACAAAGAAATATGAAGTTTTGAGGAAGTCATTAATGTTACAAAAGTGTATCATTAGCTGGTGGATAACTGTACAACTTCAAGTGGATTACTACAAAATGATTTAAAAAGTTATTCAGTTATAGTATGGTCCATGGAATATCTTTGTAGTAAGCTAGTCTCCCAAATGTCTAATTGTAAACTTTTGACATGGAACCAGTCTGAGGCTTTAGGAAGGCCTTACTTACTTACTTAGGGTGTAGACTCATTTATCTTTAACGTTCCTTGTTCATCCGCATTGATGGTGTAGCGGTAACATTGGGTCTTCCCATGGCCTAGCTCCGGGTTCGACTCCCGGTCAATGCATAAATGAGATGTAGTTTTCTTTTTCTCACTCGTCCTTGTATAGTAAAAAAGGCAACAACGCCCAGCCAGGCCCTGACTACGTTTACATGCCGCCCTACTTGCCAATGATTCGGATACTGATTTGCATCCCAAGTCAAGAGTTCACCAACTGTAAGATTCCAAGTCTATATATATATAATAAGCAGCTGGGTTGAAGTAGCAAATTTTTCAAGGGGTGGAGTAGGCCCGGCCAAGAACTTATATGTACTAAAGCGCATACATAGACATGGCGATCCAACTATGACTAAATATATAAAACTGATTGAAAGTGTTTTTGGTGGTGTATGGCTAGGTATCTAATGAGCGTTGTATATATATATAAACGAACAAAGAACTCCATCCGAAATGAAATAGATAAATTTTCAGTGTCGTAAGAGAGAAGATGCATCGTAAAATTTATAAATTAAAAAATGTGCGCGATACGATGGTAAAAATAGAAAGAAGAGGGAACGAGAAGGTCCTTCAAATCCATTGGTTTGTTTAAAAATAAATTCGCAGTTATGTCCAGGGAGGTAGGGGATACAATCTAGAAAGAAGCAAGAAAAGGATATATCTTCGAAATCTTGATTCGACATTTCAAGGGGGTTTTTAGGGAGATGTGCAATTAGGGATCGTGAGACCAGCTTTCAACGTGAGGCTATTGAAAAGAGAGGGGTGGAAGAGTGGAAAGGGTTAAATGAATGCATATATAAGAAATTAAAAAACATCAAAATACTTACTTTTGGTTCATTAAACCCCACCAGCCCTTCAAAGTGAACAAAAAATCAGCCTTCTCAATTCCCAATCAGGAGGACAAAAACATACCTCAACACCACCGAATTGCTGATCCTAAAAAGATAGACAATCAATCAATCAATCAATCAATCAATCAATCACCATAGAAAACAGAGGAAAAGGTTCTCTACGTACTTTCCAACTTTCATCGGCGAACTATAGAAATCGAATCAGCATACATACCAACAAGAGATGACAGGAGAAAGACAGCGTACTTCGAAGAAGAAGTACCCAGTACCGTTAGTATTGGCCTGGCACACAAATGTATCCAAGAATGTCTAAATTACAACCAAAAATTAATAATTCAAGGCTGGACAATTTTTGGGTGTAGTAGGAATGACATACTTGAAGATTAGGTACAGAAGCCTTCGAAGGCCCATTCGATTCATTCGATACATCTGACGATTTCTACAAAGAAACACGTACATGTCAGAAATCGGTTGGAAAGGCAAAGGAAAATGATAATAAATTGACAACTCACGGTAGGCCATCCAGTCTCAGCAATATACATAGTAGGTTTATTCGTCAAGTTATTAGCAACCACAACATCATTCTGCTGGAAGAAAGTGGCAGTCCACCCTGCTGCATCGGCAATAGAGACATTCCCGAACCACGGATGAACGTTAGCCATCTAAATACAAGTAAGAGAATAACTGGTAAGCCAAAAGAAGAAAAAAAGTCATGGGGAGGGATGAAAAGATTGAGGACGTACTCCATAATCGACAGCCGCCAGAATCTCATTATTGAAATAACTCCCAGCATCAGCAGTTCCAACCGGCAACGTCTTGTTCAAATTCATCCCCGTAAGCATACTTCGGGTATCTTGAATATTACCAATCAAAATCGCTGCGCCTACGTTTGCGGCTGCGCTATTAGGATCGGTGATCTTATTTTGCGTGACATAACTGTGAAGTAGTAAGATAAACAGAAATCAAGTAAATTAAGGGATAGAGATGTTACTTGAGCATGAACTCATTTCCAACAGTGATACCGCCAATATGATCCGTTCCATAAGTTGAGATAGCTTGTTTAATCAAATCGCGTTGACGTTGGTAGGCGGCTCCGCTATCAGTTGCAATAGCGTAATTGCCTAACCAGACCGTCATGTCCACTTTGGTTTGTTTGATGGCTTCGAGCTATAGGGAGAAGAGGTCAGTGTATGTTTGTGAGAAGAAGCGGATCAACGTGCCACTAATGCAGATTGGTTACAATCAGCTCCGTATAGACGCAGACGCTATAGTAAAAATCGATCAATTAAAAGTTCGGTTTCCATGTTGATAGAACGGTGTCGCGGAACAGATAAATTATACGACAACACCGTCAAATTAACGGCTCACCTTTGTCAATTGCGACATAATCTAGAAACCAAGAAAATCAGGGGTCAGAGTCTTAACGCAACCCAGTATAAAATATAGAAAGACATACCTGAATGTCCTGAATAACGGCGGCTGCAAAGCACACAGAAAGTTAATAACGGGCCCCTCAACGTCAAAAAACAAAAGAATCCACAAAGGGATGAAAAAGAAAACGCACACAACGAATTGCCACAATTGGGTAATTGGGAACCAACGGGTGTATAAGCCATAGCATAGAAAGATTGGTGAAAAGCGGGGTTCCTGACGAAGCTGCTAGGGTCATTAGGGTCGGTCTGAGATGTAGACGAAGAGGTCGCCAGAGCGCTGTTCTTCTTGTTCCTAGATACCACAACACCAACAACGACGCCAATGATGATGAGCCCAACAAGGGCAAGTATGCAGCCTATTATCTAGGAAAACAATAGTTTAATACAAATTGTTTCTTAGTTTCTTTCGAGAGAAATACAAGAGGAAAAAAAGAAAACTCACAATCCATTTCTTGCGATTGGACTGCCTGGGTTCCTGCCACGGCGTACCACCAACTGACCCATGTGCGGGCTCGGTAGCCCCATCCACATTGCTCTCCTGTCGTAAATCGACATATCTGCCTGTAGACATTCCGTATCCTGTACTAATCGGCACAAAAGGTCCTTGTGTAGGTATAGGCGTGGGTGCTAAATCGTCGGTTGAGTCTAAACCTGGCTGACGCTGTTGTAGACTATAAGCTTGTTGGTCTTGTTGATGTGAGAAAGGCGAGGTTGATGATGGTTGGTCTTGGTAGCGTTGTGATGTAGCAACGAGTGGGATACTTTGGAAACTTGGACCTCCCAAGACCTGTGAGGGAGTTGAAGCAGGGTATAAGCCAGCAGACGGACGGTGGGCGGGCTGTAAGAAAGTTTGTTTGGTCAGCGACTGTGTATCCTGATGATTCGCTGATTTTTGACTGCTCTAAAGTGCTTAGCAGCAACTGATCGGAAACATGATAGAAGAGGATAAAAATATAATAATCAGTGCCCCTCAGCAAAAAAAAAAACAAAAAAAAAAAGACTTGTCAAGAAGAACAGAGAACAAAGAGACTACTGACAGAGATATTACTGTAAAAATCATCACGAGAACTAGAGGATTCAAATGGATTATCTTGGTAAGGTCGTGGAGGCATATTTCCGTGAGTAGCAGGTCACAGTGTAGGTGGGTGAAGAGACAAGTCGCAAGTGACGGTTGTCCGGTATCAGATGACCCTGTGGTGCCATGACAAATTATTTATGGACGCAATGTTAAGTATATCGGAGCTGAAGTGAAATGATATTGAGGAGGATGACATAGCAAGCAGAAAATACAATAATAGCAAAAAGTACAATGTCTAAAATAAAAGAAAGAGAGAAAAGAACGAAGACGGTACATGACCCCATGATAGAAGTAACAGGTAACAAAAAAAAATTGATATTCAACAGACCAAAAAGAAATTTTAAAAGAGGGAAAAAAAGAAAATAGTAAAAAAAAGAAAGATAGAAATTGAAATGTCCACTTTCTGACTTACAAACTACATAATCATGTAACAAGTTGCCTATATCCAGTCCATCCATAATCACGGTCAGATCATCAGATTAACGCTGCCCCTAGGACTCGACACAACCAAGAAAAGAAAGAATTAATAACTACCCTTCCAAAGTCCGATTGACCATATTCGTACTCGTACTCGTATTCAGATTATTCGAGTTCAAGTTCAAGTTGGGTGTCGGACTGAGAGTCGTTGTCGCAGTACCCGTCATACCGCCACCAGACACTCTCCTCTGTTTCTTCAACACTCTCTTCTCCGTACCCTTCTCTCTCCTTACACTTGATTCCATCCCTAGACCTAGGGTATCATCCCCACCTCCTTTCTTACGTGAAGGTAACGTCCGACTCCGCACAACACCCACCGCTGCTGCTATTGGTGGACTCTGAGTAGTGTCAAGCATGACAGGCGAGATTATAACTGGATTCGTTGGATCAGCTGATAGTTCTGATTTTTTTTAAAAATAAAAAGGTTGAATAAAAGATTCGTCAATAACCGGGATAAAGATAAGAAAAAACCCTTACCACTCTTATCCAATGTCGTCCGTCTCCGCATCGACTTGATCCCTTTTTCCCTTTCTCTCCCTTTCTCCATATCCCTATCCTCTCTAAACCCAACCTTAAACCCCTCTCCCCTATCCTTCCCGCCACCTGAAGCCATAAACCCGCTGCCAACACCACCACCACCGCCACCACCACCTTGCATTGCAGATACCATTTTCCAACCATCGTCATATTCATCATCTGAATTGGGTATGACCATCACGTCGTCTACCTCTGAACCGTATCCCGAGTTTGTATGTGATATTGGATGTTGGTGGTCTGCATGTTGTTGCTGCTGGGGTATGGGTTGGGGTTGAAATGGTTGGGGTTGTGGTAGTGGTGGAGATTGCGATTGTGGTATGGACGGCATTTGGGATTGTTGTAATTGCGCATTATATGCTTGCCTAGGCGACGGCGCTTGCACATGAGCCTGAGCCTGAGCCTGAGGATGCAGATGCGGGTGCTTAGATTGTCCAAGCTGTACTTTCTGCATCGACGACGGTCCAGCCTCCGCATTTGCATTCGGTGTTCCCACTCGCGAACCTTCCCTACTATGTCCACCCACTGTACCTTCCTTCCACTTCCCCTCAAAACTACCAACCCCTTGATCCCAAGGTGCAGCCTGATTACCTCCAGGAGGCGGTGCGATATCTAACATGAACCAATCTTGTTGTGCTATCAGGAATTCAAGGACTCTTTGGCTTAATGCGTGTTCTGGGGGTGACATTTCGTGTTGGGGGTGGGATATTAAGCCTGGCCGGAATATGACTGCTAGATCTGGAGAGAAAGAGATGGAATGAATGATCGGTCGATTGAAGAGGGCAAGAGAAGAGAAGGTAAACGTACTTGTAGAAGTCATGAGGTTCTTATCGCTTTTCCTAGCAAATACTGATAGCAGGTCGAGGACGTAGAGGAGGAGGTATTGATTAGCTTTTGGTAGACGCCGGATGAGGGATTTGTAAGTTGCGATGACTTCGTCATGGTTGAAAGTTTGTTTTGCTTTTTACACATGAAAGGAACAGGAGAGACGATCATAATCCAGCAGCTTTCCTGACAAAAAAAAACAAACCTAGTGCATCCCGGAACTACACCAATAAAGGATAGCTCAGTCAAAAAAACCCAAAGACCGAAACAGAACCACATACAAAGTGGTACATATCATGAGGGATGACAGGCTCCTAAAGGGTCAACATCAGAAACCATCAGCGTTCCGAAAGAGTGAGAACTGTTGAAAGCAAACTGACAGGCATTTGGGTAAGGTATCTCCGAAAGACGCTGGCTACGTCATGCGTGGTGTATGACTCTTGTCTCCAGTCCAGGGATTTGCCATACTATACGGGAAATGGTGGTCAATGGGCGGCGGCGGGGTATAAGGAATAGGACAAAGGCGAAGAGAAAGATATGGTACGTACACGAGGTGGTTGTTCAAATGCCGCTTGAAGATCTCTCATCCGTCTACTTGATCCGTTGACTCGGAAAGTACCTGGGACTTCGGTTGCTGCGCGAAAGGGGTGAGGCGTTGGTCCTTTATATGGAAAACAGCGAGGAACGAACCGTTTTCCTTGAGATACAAACCACTATGTATGCAAAAGAAAAGGAAGTGAATAAAGAGACAACGATAGGAGAGGAGGGGGGAAGTAATAACCATTTCGCGACGACTACTGGGATGTAACCCCAGACATATAGATCTCCGTTCGCATTTGCTGTTGATATCTGAACACTTGCATATCGTAGGCTCTCTTTGAGTGGTTTCCCAAAGACGGGATGATCTGCTGGGTTGTGCGCTTGAAACGAAGAGTTCAGTCCAGTGAAGAAAACGGAAAAAAGGTAGTGCTCGCAACACAACGCACGTTGATGGTAAGCGTACTCTGCGGCCGCATCTTTTTTACTTCTATGGACAAAAGCAAATTGATTCCACCAAGCCTTGATGTTCTGTTTGGTGGGCGGGTTAGTAGGAAGCTGTTGATGATGAACCATGTGGTGGGTGGTGGTGTTAGGAGAATGGGGTTGTTCCTGGTTGTTGTTGTGATGCTGAGAGGAACCGTTGAGGCGAATAATAGCCTTGACCTTTGCTCCGAAGCGAGGCTTAACTGATTTTGGCGGGTTGAGCGCCAGATTGGAATGGATGTTGCCTTGTAAACAGCGGGACCTTGACTCCGTTATAATTCAGGCACTGCCACAACAGCAACGCCTTCTGAAATAAGTATCCGTGTATGGAAATATTACATAAGATAAAAATGTAGTCACATATCAGAATGAGTTGCTTATGTAACGTACTCAGTCTTTTTAAATTCCAAATTCCAATTATCTTCATATGTGTACATTTTATTTTTATAAATCTAAATAGTATGCTCGCTCCAAAACCCTCAGGCTGAGTCTGAACCATGCATAATGCACCCGGTTCAGCCGCTCACCTGCGCTACCTATTTGGGACAAGTATCGGCTTGAGCTGAGGGAAGCCTGCCAGTGCCAAGGCTAGCCTATTTCTGCTATGTCGCCATGTGGATCATGGAGTCGTAGCGTGAAAGCTGTCTTATACATAAACGGTTCCCGGGCCGGCAAACCGGAAACGCCAAATTTTGTGGCAACGGGTAAACTGTGCTGTGTGATGCACCGACGATATCTGTCCTGCAGCGTCTCCCGGTGTGCAGAACTCCCCCGCTCTTTTGACCCTTCTGAAAGAAAATCCCCATCTCCAAACTCCCGGCCCCCATTTAAACCCACTCCTCCAAAGGCAACCCCAGAAAAAAGAAGAAAAGATCGTCAACCTCACGAACACTCTTTCAAACTCAACGCTGTCTCGAAACATCGGTTTCAACATGTCAAGTCTCTATCTCCAGATAGAAACCCAACGAGGACGAGAGGAATACCTGCGAATTTCTTTCCGACAGCAAATGCTACCTCTTATAAGTTATTGAGGAAAGCTGTTACTGCGGGGACAGTTACTGAGGGACCTAAAGATTCTAGAGGTGGTCGGGAATTGAAGACCTTGTTGGAGAGGCATGAGGCTAGGGCGATGATGCTGGATGTACCCAAGACTTCTGATACTGCAGACCTTGGGTTGTCCGACGAGGTCTACCAGGGTGTGTCGTATGCGCCTGGGACATTTATTGAGGCAAGAAGGTTGGTATACATCTTAGGAAAATTTCCTTGTCTTTCGTTATTTACCAACCTCTTTATCCAGAAACGAAACAGCCGTTCAAGGAATTGTCTTGTCCGAAGCTATCATTGATCGTCATTGGCACCTCTACACTCTCAGAACAAACGGCGAAGTTTATATCCACCTACGCGCTGATGTCCACTTCGCCATTCCAAACCTTATATCTGCTAATTTAGCAGAAAGATGTGGCACAGATCCTATCACTTCCTCTGCACAGGAGCTTAAAGCCAGGGTAGAGGCTCTCAAGCAGTTACGTGAAATAACTCTTGCGGCAGAGCAAGCGGCCAACGGTTCCAATGTAGCTGAAAGGCAGAGAAATATCGATGTTTACAACCTCGTCAGGTCGCGTGAACTACGCAAGTGGAGCAAGACCAGCGTATCCGAAGTTACCAAAATGCTATACAGCGAACCCACTTTCCTCGAATATCTTGGCACGCACAAGTTTCTCATGCACCACTCTTTAAAATATGTGGCGGACCAGGACTATCTTAAAACCCAGACTTTCAACGTTCGTCCAATCGAAGATGTTGAAGAGATTCAGACCGTCCTTCGATGGATCATGGCTTATCGTGAATGGAAGAATTCTCCCGGACCTTACAAAAGATTTATTGAAAAAGCCCGTCCCCTTCTCCAAGCATACGACGAAGATAAGACTAGAAGAGATTCAGGACCTATGACTCAAGAACCAGCAAAGCATACGTGGACTGAAAGTGACACAGTCATCCTGGGTTTCCTTCTTCGTTCGTTACAGCTACAACGGTCTATTCAAATGAATCCATACGCCCTTGGACGCAGCGCCATCCTCAAACATCTTTACCCAGGCCAGGAAGTATCGGATAGCATGACACACGAAACTTTGATCAAATTGGGGGTATTAGCTCCATGGCAGGACCTTTTGGTACTGCTACCAGAATTCGACATCAACTTGGAGCCGGAAGCAACTTCACCTCGAGCGATAGCGGAGAAAGCTCTTGTAGAAAGGTCGTACTCGACTGCCGGTTTAATGGCAGGGCAAGTACTCGGTCCTGAAGATTTCCACCCTACTGACCCTCTCGAATCTGTGCGGCATGACTTTGGCAACGCTCGAGTGTTCATCGTCGATGATGTTGGCGCTGAAGAGCTTGATGATGGATTTTCTCTTGAACGGATTCCTTCAGAACCTGATAACCACTGGATACACGTCCATATCGCAGATCCTGCACATCTCCTGCATCCTGGTCATGCTTTATGTCACCAAGCTCGAAACCGCGGTTCGACACTTTATTTCTTGCAAAAGTCATACCCCCTCTTCCCCACCACTTTGATGCATCATCCTACTCGTGGGCTGTCGTTGGGCAGCGATGCAATGAATGGCTCGCCTAATAAAGTTATCACGTTCAGTACCAAGGTCGATGGGAATGCTAATGTTCTGGACTACACTGTTCGTGCGGGTTTGATTCGTAACATCAAGAAAGCAACATATGACTCAGTAGATCGAGCTCTCGGAGTACCACCCGCTGCAATAGGTTATCCCTTTGGACTTCCACCCAAAAATATCCCAGGTCCTTCTATCAGTGAACATGACCTTGAAGATCTTCGAGTTCTCTATCGGCTGGCGAACGATCAAGTCCAAAAACGGTTCCGCGAAGATAGGATATCATTCACGATGGAAGTTGCCAAGCTGGCACGAACTTCTCTTAATCCAAATATCAGAAGTCCAACCATGAAACCTTCCGTATTCAATGGTTTCCCAGAATTATCATACTCAGTCGGCGGTGCTGCTGTAGATGATGTCGGTTCCCGAAATATGATCTCGGAGATGATGAAATTGGCTTGTAGGGTTGCTTCGCGATTTGCCTTGGACCATAACCTGCCTTTCTTGCGTCGTGGTACAGATGCGATAATGGCGTCAACACAAAGTGCTTATGATGAGATTCTAGCGCAGCGTTCACCATATTCGTACGTACCACTACACACCAACCTTGAGCGTATTGCTATCAGTCCTCCTGCTACATTCTCTTTGGCACCGAAACAACATCACCCACTTGCAATTCCAGAGGGAGAAGGATACAGTCGTGCAACGTCGCCTTTGAGAAGGTTTGAAGATATCGTTGCACATTGGCAGTTGCATCACGCATTGCTTGGTTCCAAAGCGCCCTCCCGACCTCCATTCGATGCTGATGCTTTGGAGAAATATATCCCTGAGTTATCAGCCAAAGATCTCAGTACCCGACAAGGACATATGCGGAACACCAATTTCTTCGTATTGATGTTCCTTAAACGATGGATGAACGCTACGGCGAAAGGGGCGAAGAGACCTTTTGGGGACCCATTGGCGTCGATGACGGCGTATACGATTTCGATGATACAAAACAATTTTATGGGGTCGTATGGGTGTCATGTTCATCTACCTGAGCTTGGGATTAAGGCACAGTTGGTAGGGTTGTCGGCAGGTTTTACGTTACCTTTGTCGACTGAGTTGAGGGTGAAGGCAAAGTACGTTGATTTGGGTATACAGAGGCCAAAGTTGGTGGTTGAGTTGGAGCGGGGGGAAGGGCAGTAGTACGGTGGTTAACGATGAAAGTACTAATATTAATATATTTAAAATGTCCCCACTCCTAACCGGTCTTCTCCTAAGCTCCAGGCTCTTGAGTCTTGAGCTTGAACGGCAAAGAACGAATTACTTTATTTCAAAGCAAACGTTTTGATTTGACGGAGCAGGTAGATTTGTTTTACTTGACGGAACGAACAAGGGAACGAGTAAGACTATATGTATGATACTTTGGTAACTTGATACATTGGAAAAAAAAGACTGTTAGCGTGAGTCGATGATGGACAAACCGAGTACATGACAGTAAGAAGTCAGAGGAAGCGATTTGTACCAAACCCGATCTGCCCCTTGACTCATGTGGTGAGCATTAACCGAGATAAATCCGTGATCATATTGTCCTTGACGATGGTCGAATGGTTCTTCTGAGTGCCATATCGTCGTTTGTGTGCAGCGTTCAAGACGGCCTCAATAAGACTAGCTTCATCAATAGGAGTGGTCTTCTTGTTCCCTTTGTTGGTGATCAGCGAATAAAGGACGCTGGCGGAAACTATGAAAACCTCGTGCTTCCCAAGTTCAGCCTTTTCGAGATTTTCTTCTAAATTGTTCCTGGTGTTAGCGATTAACAATTGTCGGGCTCGTGTTTGATACTCGTCGTAACGGTCCTGTGCGTCATCGTCATTCTCATCGTATCCTAAATCTTGCATGGTGTTTCGGATATGGCTGTCAGCTTTGGAACGGACGATGAACAACGGGATCTTGAACCGTTCGCAGTTTTGAATGATTGACACATCAATTTGGGTAAAACGCTACGTTGATGAATGAATATGGTCAGTCGACATTAGATACGGTTGATAGAGATGATTTACCATATCATATACCAAGACGATGATATCGAAAATAAATAGGCCTTGTTGGTTGAAATACTGCCAGCCGGGAATTTCAAGCGTGCCAGCACCCGGACAATCAAACCAAACAAGACGCTTGTATGGCAGTTCCTTGCGAGGATCAGGGTATCGGGTGATAGCCATGGTAGTTTCGACTACGCCAGTACGCGCGGCCTGGGAACTACTGTTCTTCAATCCACGGAGGGCATTAACGAGCGAAGACTTCCCAGCTCCAGAGCTACCACAAACAGCAAAGTGAAGCTTCTCTGGATCATATTGGATTCTGTTTTTCGCGAACTGAAATTCTTCTTCCGTTGGCCAGACTTCAGGTTGGATCCCTCTATCTAGGTAGAACTTGGCCTGCTGCAGATCTTTCTGCGCTTCCTCCTCCCGCTTTCGGGCGTCGTCTGCGTCCGTTCGAGCCTCTGCCTCTCGTTTTTGGGTCTCCAACGCCCTAGCATTGGCTTCTGCCTCGCGTTTCTGCGCATCAGACGCCGCTTGCTTGGACTCGTCGGCCAGTCGCTTAGCTTCCTGCTCCTTTTCCCTTGCTTCTTTTTCCCGTTTCTCTGATTCTTCGCCTCTTTGCTTCGCTTGCTCGAGATCAAGTCGGGCCTGCTCCGCGGCACGTTTGGCTTCTTCTTCACGCTTCAGGATGTCTGCTTCATTTTTTCTGGCCTCTGCTTCCCTCTGGCGGGCCTCTTCTTCCCGAATTTTGGCCTCTGCCTCTCGTTGCGCCGATTCTTCGGCTCGCTTTTGGGCAGTTGCTGCGTCTGCTTCCGCTTTTTCTTTCTCCTCGCGAGCCTGCCTTGCCATTTCATGGTATTTTTCGATTTCAGCGTTAGTGGAGTTGTATTGATCTGGTTCGCCCCCGAACAATCGCGCAAAGAAAGAAATTACACCTCCCATCGTGGTTTGTGGTGAAGATGTTGACGACTTGAAAAATATACGGATTAGCCTATGAAAGCAGGCAGTTGGGGGTTGTAGGTAAGATGACAATTACTCACAAGGTTAATGAAAGCAACCCTAGAAAGTTGCAAAGGTAAAAGGGTTATGTCCCAGTTGAAATCAAAGTTCATCGATCCATTAATTGATAGTGAACTTTTAGACCTTCTCGACCTCTCCAAGTTGCACCATGCCGACATCATATGTAGATAAGGCCGTGTTCTCGCCAAATTCATACCGAACGATCACAGTGGCACTTGGCCTAGCAGAGAAGATCGTAGATTGCCGAGATAAATTCTTGGAATATATAACATCCCGTTGGATGTGTTCAACTTCCATCAAAGCTTGTTCAGATCAACCGCTGTAAGGCGAGGGGAGGGTCCATTACTCTTATTCAGCTGTACAAGTAGGGCCACGCCGTTGGCCGAACAAGCCTCAAGATTGGCAGAAAGATTGAATATTGACTCCAGTTTTGGCCTGATATGGAACCTTAAAATTAATTCTACCTGCCAAGTATACTACTAATACATATAAGGATTGAGCAAATTTTCGAGGTTTGATACACATCTCCCCGAGCTTCTCTGCCATCATGGGCGCTTAAAAGAAGAAAGTTCATCATAGCTTTCTTGAGCTGCCGACATAGGCATGCAGAGCCATGTTGAAATCCACGCCTTGGCCTCACGGCATTTGCTATATAATCACGCCACTTCCAAAGACAATTCTTTGTCTACCCACCATAAGCAAGCCTGTGTTAGTACACTTGGTCGTTCCAAGCAAACATACAACTTCCTCTCAGTATGGGGTCGTCACACTCTCATGTGAGTCCTTGAACCTTCGCATGTAGCCTGAAGGGCCATGGCGCTAATGTCCTCATTCAAGCACCATGATCATGAGCGGGAAGAGCACGAAAGGCGCGTTCGTGAGGAAGAAGCAAGAGCGTGGCACGAGGCAGAGGAGGCTAGGAGACGTCAAGAAGAATCGTGTAGACAAGCAGAGGAAGCTCGAAGACAACAAGAGGAAGCCCAGAGACGGGAAGAGGAAGCTCGGATACGCGAAAATGAAGCCAGGCAACGCATGGAAGAGATGCAGAGACGTGAAAACGAGGCCCGGCGGCGTGAAGAAGAGGCTAATCGGGCTGCCGAGGAAGCGAGGCGTGTCCTTGAAGAAACCGGGAGGCGAGACGAAGAATTAAGGCAACGAGAGGAGGAGGCAAGGCAGAGAGAGGAAATGGCTACGCAGCTGGCGGAGAAAAACAGGCAAGCTGCATGGGAGGCACAGCAACGTGAGGCAGAGGCCAAGGCCCGCGAGGAGGAAAGTAAACGACAAGAAGAAAAAGCTAGGAAGGCGGCATTCAAAGCCCAGGAGGAGGAGGAGCGAGTCAAGAAACACCTTGCTCAAACAAATCACTATCTGTCCAAAGGTATCCAACCTGAGGTTTGGCCGACAGAAGAAGAATTTAACTTAGCCCAAGCCATGATTGAATACAATTCCGAAAAGGTGCATCTCGCTGTCTGTGGAAGCTCTGGCACCGGTAAATCATCGCTTATCAACGCATTTCGTGGTGTCGCCAACTGCGACCCAGGGGCAGCACCCGCTGGCGTAGTCGAAACTACAACTACCATCACCCGTTATCCGGATCCTCATGCTGAATTTCCGCATTCACATTTTGTTTGGTTCGATGCCCCCGGAGCTGGAACTCTGGACATTCCCAGCTGGCAATATTTCAACAAACAGGGTTTATTCATTTTCGACGTGATCGTTTTGGTATATGATGCTGTAAGTTCAGATGTTCGAATAGTTCGAAGCCTGGACTGAACTCACTGACATATGATGATATGCAGCGATTCACACAAATCGACGTGGCCATTATTCAGAACTGTGAACGATACCGAATCCCGTTGTATATTGTACGTTCCAAGTCTGATTCGCACATAAGGAATGTCATGGAGGACAATGAACCCGACTCGGACGAGGGAGACGGGGATGGGGATGACGAAACTTTTTATCAACGAGCTCGACAGATGTTCATCCATTCCACCAGGGGAGATTTCGAACAGAATCTTCAGAAAGCCAATTTGACCAAGCGGGAGATCTTCATCGTCTCCTGCGGCGTAATGCGCGCCCTGGTCGCCAAACGGTGCAATAGCCAGGTCTCCAATACGATAATCGATGAAGCCAAACTGCTCGAAGCTGTATTGAAAGAAACGCACGCAAGGCTCCGCAAAGATTATCGGACCGTGGTTGAGCAGAATATGACTCAGGCTGGCTCCTAGAGAATTTCCTACAGAAGTTGAACTCAAGAAAGTAGGCGTCAAACATAAAAAAACCATCAAAAGATTTTATGTACTAAATTTAAACTCTTTCCCCCAAATGGTTCGATTTTTATAATAATATAAATAAAATTGTTTTGAGAGTTACAAAGTTGGAAGTCGTCCCACATTGCTCTCTCTTTTTCCGCCTACCATGTCCTCCTTTATCTCCCATCTTAATGGGACCTTGCCCCCATCTGACGCATGGTCTGGATATCTTGCTCATGCTCAAACCCAATTCTCAGAGCATTCTCGACTAATTCTTATTCTCCTCATAAACGTTCCTGTAATCGCCATTATCCTCAACATCCTTCGACAATTCGTAAATACTCTCACTTCGTTATACGTATTTTGAATAATTCTTTTACAAGGTCGTACCAAGGAGAGCAACAGACCCTCCTACCGTCTTCCACTGGCTTCCTTTTATTGGCTCAGCGATTGCATATGGCACGGACCCCTTGAATTTTCTTTTAGATTGTCAGAAAAAGGTTCAGTTTCTGATCGTTTACAAAAAACTGTTTCTTATGATGTCTGTTTCCAGCATGGCGATATTTTCACGTTCATCCTATTCGGTAGTCGCGTGACGGTGGCACTTGGACCTAAAGGGAACAATTTCATCCTTGGCGGAAAGTCAACTGTATTCAATGCAGAGGACGCTTACAAGGTACATCACATCGCATGTTTGAAGATATCAAAAACTTATTTATACTTTCTCTAGCATCTCACTACACCTATTTTCGGCAAGGAGGTAGTCTACGATGTTCCTAACGAGGTATTCATGGAGCAGAAAAAATTCGTTAAAGTTGGTCTTTCGACTGAAAATCTACGTCTCTACGTCGGCATGATCGAGGACGAAATTGATCATTTCATCAAACACGATCCCAGTTTCGAGACTTATCAAAGAAATGACATCAACGAATGGGGTTCTTTTGATGTCATGAAAGTCATGCAGGAGATCACCATTCTCACCGCATCCCGTACTCTGCAAGGCAAAGAAGTACGCAATAATCTTGATAAAGGTTTTGCTGAGCTTTACAACGACCTGGATAACGGATTCACCCCACTTAACTGGATGTTCCCCAATTTGCCTCTGGAGAGTTATAGGAGACGAGACAAGGCTCATATCAAGATGAGTCGGTTTTACGTGGACATCATCAAGAAACGAAGAAATGGCCATGACGATGTAAGTGACTTTTTTTTGGCCAGAGCTATCCTTTTAAGACCTAATTTCTGTAGCATGAACATGATATGATTGCGGCTCTTATGCAACAGCAGTACCGTTCTGGTCGCCCTCTCAACGACACAGAGATTGCTCACATGATGATTGCTATCCTCATGGGTGGCCAACATACGAGTTCTGCCACCGGTTCTTGGGCCCTCCTCCACCTCGCCCACAACTCTAACGCCGCGTGCGTCATCTTTCTAACTTCGTCATCCGTATCCAAACCCCCAAACGCTAACTTACCTCCCCCCCTTTTAGTGAAGCTCTCTACCGCGAGCAAGTCGAACATTTCATGACCCCAGACGGAACTATGCGTGCTCTCACATATGAAGAAATCCGGTCTCTCCCAATCTTAGACTCTGTCATCCGAGAAACCCTCCGTATCCACCCTCCCATCCACAGTATCATGAGATATGTTCGTGATGACGTCCCGGTCCCAGCCACCTTTGCCGCCCCTTCCAAAGATGGAATTTACATTGTACCTAAAGGAAATTTTGTCCTCGCTTCACCTGCTATGAGTCAAGTTGATCATGCTGTATGGAAGGACGCTAACAAATGGGATCCTACTCGTTGGTATGATGCGGAAGGTGTGGCTTCTCAGGCTCTGAAGATGTATGTCGATGATAGTGGCGACAAAATTGATTATGGGTTTGGTGCTGTTAGTAAAGGAACGGAGAGTCCTTATCAACCTTTTGGAGCTGGCAAACATAGATGTATTGGCGAGCAGGTATGCAATTTTTCTGACTTGCAGTTTTTTTGTATTTTGCTGATATTCTTCATCTAGTTTGCATACCTCCAACTAGGCACCTTGATTGCTACTGTTATTCGTATGATGGAATTGCGTATCGACAAAGTGCCAGAACACAATTACCATGTAAGCCCGGATAAGCCTGCCTTACTCTTTCTTTCTAACTTTTTTTTTGCCCTCTTTGCAGACCATGATTACTATGCCTAAAACCCCTAGAGATATTTCCTACCGCCGCAGGAAATTTGACTGAAGCATTTTTTTATACCCTAAAAGACGTTTCCGACGTTTCATGATCTATAGCATTATACTTACTACTCTCACCATTAAAATTTTTATATAACTCAATGACTTTGATGTTGAAAGTTCGTCAAATGTTTAAAAGCATTATACGGTGTGCATTGGATGCCTCTAGGGCCGTCAGACCTTGGGTTGTGTGCCAAAAGCATGACAATCAACAGGACTATGAGGTATCCTAGCTAATCGTCATCAACTTCACTCTCCTCACCGTCGCTGGCAACTCCGATGACGCCGCCGCCTTTGCCCTCCTCCATCTCTCTTAGTGTTCGGCCTGCCTCTCGTAACTTTGCACCAAATGCTTTACGTGCTCCGAAATTTGCACCGACGTCCCAAATCTGTAGTTTAGCTTTTGAACCAGCAGCAGCTACGGTTAAAGGATCGTCAGGTGAGAATACGGTAGAAAAGACTTTGCCCTAAAAAAAAGCATCTTTTTCAGAAAACGCGACGGGGGCTGAATTGAGAAAGAGGAGAGGACGTACGACTCCCAGATCTCGAGAAGTTACGAGACTGATACTCTTTTTCCCATTTTCTTCATCGTTGACATTCCAAATTTTGACTAGTTTGTCAGTTCCACCTGTGACTATGCATCCTTTCATATGTGGATTGACATCGATGGATGATACGGCTCCGTCATGTGCTGCCAGAGTGAAACGAGATGGCGATGGTTCGTCGAGATTGGAAGGAAGAGTTCGTACGTCAAAGTTCAGGACGATCCCGTTCTCTAAAGAGACCTGTAAAAGGAAGGAAGGAAGTGAGTTATGTGTTTGTGAATGAAGACGATAACCATACATAGAAACCATAATTCTCCCATGGATCCCATCTTAGAGCTTCCACATCGCTGCCCACTATGGCTCCAACACCCGTTGTCGGAGCTCTCGAATCAAACGTTCGTACCGTCCGATCATAACTCCCCGTCAATAAAACAGTAGGTTCTTTATCATTCCACTGCACCGCCTGCACCTTGTCTCTATGAGCATCAAAGCTGCGAATGGCACCTGCTGCTGAATCACCTCCTTCGCCATTCATAGTAGGATCTCGACTTAAATCCCAAATTTTCACCGTCCGATCCGCACTGGCACTAGCTAAGAGATTCCTTTGTGACTTGTTCCAACTTAGACCTAGAATGGCATCGACGTGATAACTTGTTTCAACTTGTCGGTGTTTGGCCTTTTTCCTTTTTTTCTTTCCTGTGCCACTAGGAACAGGAACATGGGCTTTTGTTTGGTCAGGTCGGCCTAGGATGCTAGTAGGATACATCGCCTCTAGAACGTCGAGTGACCAGATTTCGATTTCGGGGTCAAGTGTTCCCACAGCAATATAATTACCGAACCCTGGTGTATCAGGATTATTAGGTCCAAGCGTTGATTTAGAGGAAGAAGATGAAGCAGGAGGGAAATCTAGCCATTCAAGGCAGAGGGGGAAATTAGGAAGCATAAGATCATGATGCGCGTATAGATTTTCTTTAGATTCGTCGTATACGTATATCTCGAGCTGAGAAATTTCATCTTCGGTTTTGGCGACTACGACAAGGTTGTCTGTGGGTAGAACTACAAGTTCTTCGCGCTCGTCGTCCTCATCTTCCTTGAAAAACGTCAATTGAGCCATCGGTTATTAAAAAATTCAAGGGAAAAGGCATACATCTTTTAGTGTGATATAGGGGTCTTCTTCGTTGTCTTTGTAGTACGTTAGACCTTTGATATTGGTGAATGGACCCGTGGCTAAAATAAAATAAAATGTTAATAACGGTGGGTGAAATGAGAACATGAAACTCGCTGGTCGTTTGGACGTCATCGTCATATTCATCTAGATTATATTGTGATAGATCTTCCTCCTTCGACGTTGGAACAGCACCAGAGTCGATATCCATAGCTTCATCCTCACTAAAAGATAGGTGCCATAAGATTCACAAAAAAAAAAGAAAAAAAGGTCGCATTGATACTGACTCTACCCAATTTGTATCGTCATCATCAACATTATCATCCGCTTCATCTCCTTCCGCACCCTTTCCCATTGATTGAGCAGCTAGATGCGCACGCTCCAGTTCGACTCTTGCATCTTCCAGTTCAATACGAGCAAGTGCGCTCACGCGCTCGAGTTCTTGGTCATCTAGGACATATTTTTCTGGGTGCTGAACTGCTATTCCGCGACGGACCCAGGCGACAGCTGAGATGAGGCTGCTCATTCGAATGAGCAAAGTTTTTTTCCCAAGAAAGTCTGGACAATCGATCTAGCAAGACCAAATAAGGAGCGGCCCGCCTTCTGCCCAATGCCCTAGACTGGACTTATTTGGATGTGGCTGTACATGCTGTACCGCACATTACACGCACTGGCACCACTACATTAACGACCTCTCACGACCTCTAGAACGACTGTAAATGTATCAAGAATCTGCATATATATCGCTTCGAAATATTATCTAACATGCTTGCTGGTGCTCTACCTTGGTCCTTGTGCCTTCTCCTGCTGCCTCCATCGTACGCTCAAGCATTCGATGTTACGCCAAGGTATGTGGGCTATCTACATATAAGACATTGATTAAGGCTATCATAGATGGGGACAAGCAGTTGCCTTGATCAATGACTCCCTGTTCGTCCACGGTGGAAAAACAGACCAGTTTAACTCGTATTCATACACCTCTGCACCAAACACTAACGACCTTCTCTATCTTCCACTCACAAACTCTTTCTCCGCTGCATCTCCACCTTGGACACTTGTTAGCAACTCAACAAGCTCATCCAGTCTGCAAGGGCCATTTATTTCCTGGCATACGCTCTCCCCATTCGATCCTTCGAATGTATTACTCTTCGGTGGTGATCCGGATCCTAATTCAGCCACTGTCGTAGTGAACGCTGCCGATTCCGCAGAGCTTTTGAATGTTGCATCGCCCTTGCATCCAGTGTGGTCTTTAAAACCTACTTCATGGGCCGGCGAACCAGTCCGACGGATGCGACATTCTATAGCCACCTCCCCATCGGGCCAAGTATTTATCATAGGTGGCGAAAAAGCTGATGAGTCCGGCAATGCCTTGTCCGATCATATTGTTTTCAACCCTATACTTCCATCTTTTACACTCTTGCCATCCAATGGTCCTCCGGATATATACGGACACTGTTCTATCATGCTTTCCGATGGCCGTTTATTGGTTTTTGGTGGATACTCGCCGTCTCAAGGAACACTGTTGCCATTTTCCACGATATGGGTACTTGACAGTTCCCAATCAAACTTGGTTTGGACCGTTATTAACACCTCCAAAACCCCCCTACCATCTCCACGGATGGCCTTTGCTGCAGTCTCGCTTGATAATGGAGGAATCCTTATCCATGGTGGAAGTGACGCAAGACTGCAAACTAATTTCGCAGACGGGTGGATATTAGACATATCACAAAGTACTATGAGTTGGTCACAAGTCGAAGCTCTATCGCAGCTTGGAGCTCGTAGGGACCATTTCGCAGCTCGTCAAGGGGATCAAGTCCTTTTCGGTTTCGGTAAGCGCAAATAATGTATCTGAAATCAATGCTTACAACAAAACCAATAAAGGTTATGGCAACAACGGTCCAGCACCTGCTCCGTTGCAAATATACAACAGCTCATCTCAATCTCTTGTTTCTTCTTTCGAACCCTTGCCACCTACTCAAACATCTCCTACAAACTCACAGGCAAGCAAATCTGCTAGTCCAACCTCACGACCTCCAGGCTCAACTTCGGGCCCGATGACCACTCCGAATCCAAATAACCCCAGCGGCAGCCCCAATGACAGTTCCCCTTCCCCAAGTAGAACGAGAACCATTGCCGTCAGCACTACTCTCGGAGCTCTCGCTTTCATTGTCATATTGCTAGGTACAGCATACTATGTTCGACGACGACAGCAGGGACGAGGAGATCGCCGATTCACAGCTCTCGGAGGCGATGAACGAGATGATGATGGAGCTGATAGTCTTCATTTTGAAGGTCAGATACCAGCTGTCAATATTGGCGGAGATCCTGTCCACGGTACACATGGAGGGAATCGTGGATTATTAAGTTCCCTTGGTTTATCAGGGGCCATCGGTATAATGAGGAATGTTGGGAATACATATCAACGGAGAGACATGCTTGCTGATGAAGATACCCGGAGTTTTGGAGAGTGGTATACTTCGAGGGGTAGAGATGGGACAGGGGGAAGTTCTTGGTCGTTGAAGAGCATTTTGGGCGGTGGCCCACGATTGTTGAGTCGTGAAGCGAGCACTACGAGTCGTGGCACAAACACAAATACTGGCGGTCGAAATACTCCCTGGAGAGAGAAATCAGACCCATTCGCCGATGGGACTTCTTCTCTCTCGCGCGACGAGGAAATAGGAGTTACTGCTGTGAATTTTCCGGCACGACCCCATGCTAACGGACGCCGTCAGATGAGTCATGCGAGTTCAAAGAGTGGGTTGAGCTATAGAGATCCCTTCTCCGATCCTGTTCAAGAGGAACGGCGACAGAGATCGGATGCAAGCAACCCGTTGTTGGAGGAGGAAGGAGACGTTGAGATTTATGATCCTCTTCGACTTTCTGTCCGCCATGTCCCTGTCTTGCCGCCTCTCATAACCGCACTTCCACTATCTCAAGGTGGTCATGCACTCAGTCCCTTGTCTGAACATACATCGCAACACACGTCGACTATTCCGGAATCCAGCACGGCTGCATCATCGCGTGGTCATTCCAGTGAAAATGTGAAAACACCCTTTGGTGGTTCTACGTCTTTGGGTACATCACAAACATCAGTTGATCCGCCTCCTCCTTCTCCTTCGTCTACTACCATTACTGTTCACAATAACATGCGTCGGAGTGACTCTTGGTGGACACGTTTTACTCGCACAACTTTACTGGATCGCAGATCAAATGATGCATCTAGGTTTCGTGGGAAGTTTGAGATTCGGGATCCACAGCCTCCACCCCGCCTGGATGCGATCGCAGAAAACATTCATCTGGTTTCTAGAACGGACAAGAGCTCACGAAAAGAACGACAACCACCACCGCAGGAGCCAGGGTCAATATTGGCCAGAGCGTCGACGATTTATGGGACGGGTCATGGGAAGTCCATGTCGTCGCTGCGTACAGCCGATTCTGAAACGATCGAACATATGGCAGGGACAATGGATGTCTTTCAACGGATCAAGACAAGGAGCAACAGCCATCGGACAACGGGTAGCACAAGCTCTGCCGGCGGGTTGAGCATAGATGCACGCAGGTCATCATTAGACGCTGGGTATATTAGCGGAGGTGGGACAAGCCAAGTAGGACAGGAAATTTTGCCAGATGATGATCTGATGGTATTCTCGTCGCCTGTTGAGATATTACCACTTTCTTCGGCGCTTGAATATCCTCCTCCCCGGCTGTCATCCCCACCACTACCAACCAGAGTCTCAAAATTACCAATAGCTCTGACGCCTTCATCTCCTAGCAGAGACGGTTCCATTCGTCCTATTGGTTCACCCTCATCACCAAGTGTGGCTGCTCGTATACAAGCGTTTGAGAGACATGTGTCGTTGGAACAGGCCTCTTCACCACCTGCTACGAATACCAAGTACCGTGAGGAGAGGACAAAGAAGAGGGTTACTGTGGATTATGGACTCGTTCCGCGAGCCAGCCTTTTTATTGCGAATCCTGACTCTCATTCTGGGGACTCGTGACCTAGGTGTTTTTCCTTTTTTCCTTGGTATTGCTTTCCTTGCATCCAATCTCCACGGAATGTGGGCTCTTGTATTTTTGTAGTACTGGACTTGTCTAGTATTACTCTCCAAGTTCTTTTTCCTCTTTCACCCTGTTATCACCCCTGACAATGTTACGATTCATCCTTTTACGTTTTGATTCACGATCTATATTATACATTAAATTTTTTTGACTGTTTCTATACTTCCCTACGCGACAGGATGCTGACAGTTTTGGAAACTTCATGCGCCTTACGTAGATGTTATCATTATTAATGCAATGTTGCTGTATCTTATCACGGAGGTCATGGGTTATATAATCACGTTCTCGCGCTTCGCGATTTCTTGCATAGCCTCGGCGCTTCGACAAACCCTTTGCCCCACGGTCAACCATCTCAGTGGCTGCGCTTCCTCTCTTGGTTCTTAACCACCACATCCCATACTGGCGATAACCTCCTGCCCCTCTCTCCTCCTCTCTTTCCTGTTTTCTCTGGCTCATGGACGTCTTATCCATGTCTATAGTGGACATTGATCTTTGTTGATAAGGGTATTTACCTATAGTTCGAGTCGTGACGCAGACTTGAGTCAAACTTCAAATGGATTTAAGATTGAAGACAGGCGTTCGTTCACAAGCTTTTTGTGACTGGAACGGCTCTCTTCAATATTTTATACCAGAAAGTTTGAGTATTGACTCCAGTGTTTGTCGTGACTTGAGAAATCCTTATCCTCTCAACATGCTGAAATATCAACTTGTAGTGGTCCTCTAAAAGAGATGGCAAAATATTCTATGAATCAAAACGTAGATTTGACCTACATCCCAGGTCGTCCTGTGTTGGCTGGGACATACGACGATCGCTTGAAATATCTGCCGATTTTTCAGCCTATGGGTCGTCTCTTGCCTTGGTGCTCTGTGCTCATACGGGCTCGTAGCACCCGGGTTATCCTTATCTTCCCTGACTTGGATTCTCTTGCCGCATCTCCCCCTCACGTCTTTGCACTACAACGTTGCAAATTGGGGGTACATGAGGCTTCATAGGATTGTTCTAGAACAGCACTTACGTATTAGCTGCGCTCCACCCGTGGGTTTAGCACTAAATCTGCCTTATCTTGGGCTCTCACTGGAATTCCCATCATTACTAACAGGCTCGCGATAACCGGACTAACATGATTGACCAAGGCATCAGGTGGCTTTTGTAAAAGATCTGATCTTGACTGAAGCCTGCAGCCCTAGATTAAAAGATTTGGTGTCCAAATTTTTGTAGCCTCTCATGGCTCTGATTCTAGCGGCCGGAGCTCGATTCGCGCGTTCAGTGCGGGTGACTCATCGATCTGTTCACACCCCCAGAAGCTTGGGTATGAACAATTGATTTTAGGGCAGGACCGCCGCGCGCTTGTTCCTGCTCGCTTTTAAGCGCTTTGTGTTTTCCGAGCGCTGACTAGGATTATTATCCTTGGTATCTGCATTGGGAAAAACTAAGGGGTGAGCTGGGCATGTTTATTCCACTTAACCCAAGTACAAGTGCAATGCCGTCTGTCCTAATTCCTTTAACGGATGCTCTATGATGATAGATACGATGGCTATCAGTCTGCTGCTTCGTCGTAATATCTTCTCCCTTCTTTGGAGAGGAATAGGTGTAAAAAGATCGTGTCAAACCCCCTGCCACCCTTGCTCTCTATTTCTTATCTTTTGATAATGAACGGCGAACTTGAAACTTTGCGCAGTCCATTGCTTCTTTTCCGCATGTCAGAAGTTATTGTTTCTTATTTAAAAGTGATTCTCCCTTCTTCTCGTAGTTGGCAGCATTAATGGGCTATTCCAATGGCTAGGTATGGCTCGGGGTTCAGCGATTAGTACAGCCAGTCTTTTCCGACTAAAAATCGGGGAAACCAGCGCAGCTCACAGGTCGCGTTACGCCAACATTCGATGAATAGAGGGTCTTTCTTGCATTACTCGAACTCTTTGGAGTCATCACATATTGAAATGCCAAGGGGTGCGTGTTTGTTTCTAACTTGGAAGTTCCAGAGCCCTGCGTGATCCTTGACATGATGCGACAGCTGCAAAAAAATAATTTGTCCTTCTATGATGGCTCGGGGAAGGAGCATCGGATAATCGTTTGTAACTGACTGTGTTGTTCGAGAAGTTTCGCGAATTCAAGTTGCACGAGGTAGGGCAAATTTAAACCCTCACGCAGTCATTTAGACTTGAAACCTGACCAAAATTTGGAGTTTAGTGTGCTTATTGTGCCTTTTAATTTGCAGAGTAGTCGACGGTCCGACTACGATCAGCCCATTTTAGTGGCATTTACGCTGAACCCAGTATCGCCTATCTCTCTGTCTGGGTTTGCTAGCGCTGAAGATAGCATGAGTTACAGGCTAGGAAACATGATATTTGACGAAATTGCTCCCGGTACGGTACCGCGCAAATTACCGTGTCACCTAAATTTGGACGAAAAAACGAGGCAGGCCATTGATTAAATCAGGGGACCTGCCAGAGGCTTTTTCTCCATCAGGGCGAATGGAACCGACGGAAAGTTTGGTCCTTTCGCGTTGGCATAGCGAACTCGGGGAAAGGCACGAGTGCGCTCAGTACACGTCTGCAAAAAGGACCGGGGGGTACGTATCTGTATGTGGAAGAAAAGAAGACGACGAGTTGACAGGAGGGTGTGCATTAGCGTGCATGTCCAGGAGGAAATAGGTCGCGGGACAGTTTGGAGGAGTCATTTAGAAGTTACTTGAACCCTTTCCTCGTATCTCATCGGGCCCCGGCGGAGAATGATAAATAAAGCTAGTGCTTTGCCTGCGCCTTGGGGTGTTAGTGTTGCTTAAAATCATTTCGATGACATAGCGGCAATCGATAATCAAATAACAACTTGTTATAGAGCTATGATGGATCTTCGCAAACGTGCTGTAGCCTTTCAGAACATGTGAAATCATGTGGGATCGATCGGACCTCTCATTAGCTTGTTCATTTCGCAAGGCTCAACTTTGACTCCAAGAGAAATCTAGATATTGACCGCAACCGTAAGTACGCGCGTAACAGAGTGGCACCTGGACATAGATCCCCAAGTGAGTCATATTGTAACCGTAAGTATGGCAAGGTCTTTGCAATTTCTACTCGCCTTCAGTGATTGTTTTTTTTTTTCTGAGAAAATATCTTGATGGCTGAGGTTTAAAATTTACCTATTCGTGAGAGGTTGTTGGTCCAGTTGACATCGTCGTTGTGAGTAGCGACGCCGGAGAATCGCTGAGTTGCTGAGTGCCGCTGAGTTGCTGAGTAGTTTCTGAGTGCCGCTGGGTTCCAAACTTGACGAACATTGTCGATTACTCATCCGCTGTGGCGTTCATCCCGTTATCCTTTCAGAATTGAAGAAACTTCGAACCGAAGATATCATAGAATTAAAATAATGACAAGTCTATCAACGCCATTCACCTGGCCTCCCTGCAAACACGCCCTCAATCCAGCTGGCTGGCACTCGCCACTGCTAATGGAGGAAACTCTGCAATCAATTCATTTGGGGGTATAGGGCATCACATTAAACTGGTTTTTTGGTCCCACTAAAGCTATTTATATCATCTACTGCTGTGCCCCAAATCAATGTTATGGCAGACGCCGCTCAGCCCGACGCTGCCTGAGTGCGACCCCTGCACATGGTTTCTACCAGACCTACGCAACCCGAGAACTCCTGTTCACATGGGCATTAAAGGTACAGCTGTTAAGAAAATTGGGGCCGTTATAGCCCTGAATAGGAGTGGGAAAGCTTCTCCTTACATTTTTTCTCAAGCGTGCTTCCGACTTTGCGGCGGAACAAATACCTGGCAGTATATTTTGATAGTCAAGTCTTTCTAAGGGTATAAGACTTACCAAAGGCGTCCGGTTCTATATACAAAAATTCTGACGTCTTGTCTCATCCTTATTATTGGACGAGAAGCAAGCCAGTCCAGAGCAACAAAGATCAAAGGAGAATTGTATCACCCGTGATGGCCTTTTACGAGAACAGTTACTTCATTGGTAAGGGTTTAGAAGTATTGTTCTCAATTGAAAACGTTTGCCGAGGGACAGTGGTTTCTGCCACTGATTTCTAGGTTTGCGCACCCACAAGGTTGACTTGCACTAGCGAGATCTGACGATGCATGATTGACATTGATTTTCCGTGACGGCCCTCACGTGATATTAATTGGGAGTTTCCGGAGTCTTGACTGTAAAAGAGAACGTCCCGAATATCAATCTAAGGACATGAACAACAGGGTGCGAATATGAAAGCCCAAGGCATCGTTTTAAATAGTGGAAAGTGTTACTATTTGCGATCCTCATTCCGATCGGACACTGCAGTGACACTCATGGGAGAAAATTCACAACAGTGACGTTCACATAGCCTTTTAACAATGTCTTTCTTCTGGTTTAGGGATTGACTTGGGGATCGATAAGATGATCGTGGTATGAATATTATACAAGGGGATGTTGGATTTGATATCGTGAAGAGATTTAAGCAGCTTCGATCTCTTCAATATACTTCTTGGCCTGGCCGTCTGTATTAGCGTTGAGGATCTTGGTGACGATAATGAATGTCGAAGTTTACTAAAGAAAATCATAGATTTACCTCCAAGAACTTTTGAACATATTTGGCCCATGCCTCTTCTTTCGTTGTGCCCTTGACAGAAGTCCACGCGTCCCTATGATTGTATTAATTAGCTGGGGCTGAGTCGGGAGGCAGTTCAAGAATTGACCACTTCGCCTTCCCCGTGAAATCAAGAAGGCCTGGTCGAGCAGCCTTGTTATCTCCGACAATTGCTAAGGACGGGGTTAGGATTTTAGAGATGCAATTACGAATCCTCGAGGCGGACCTTGCTTGTAATATTGGTAAAACTGTGCGATGAAGAGTTATTGAAAATCTGTTAGATCGGGATAGCTTTTGTAACGTACGAAAAGCTGATCATCCGTGGAAGGTTTCACAGGCCCGTCCTTTGGAAGAGATTGAATGATGGCTACGGCTTTGTTAAACTTGGCTTCAGACATGGCGGTGACGATGAGAATTGCGCAATGAGAGGAAGTGTTATTTGCCGGATCTGATTTTCCTTTTTTGGGCCAAGCAATACCTCCCATTTTTTAATTCCCGCACACTGCCCCTTCAATCCGCTGATAACTCTTATATAGGCAAGGTTTTAGCTCGTAGGAATCAGGTTTGAAATATATATTTTATTTTTTTCCTTTTTCCATTGCCAAGTATCTGTTAATAACACACCTTCTTGTATGTCTTGTGTATTCGTCTTCCTCAGCCAGAATCCAGGGTCAGGGATGCGAAGGAGTACTTATACCATAAAATGTCTGGGGTACTTACGAAATCTTCCCCACAAAGCGGCTTCACGACAATACATTGATATTCATGGCCTTGCTTTTAGCATGAGGCATTTACTTTAATTCTGGGCTCGGGAGAACCACTGGCAAGCTCCAAATGGGCCGCGAAGTTATCGAGATATTGTGAACGAATATGTACATATATTCACGTCGGAACGTCCGGAACATGTGCTCATTATACCATCCCGCTGGGCGGTCAGTGGTCCCCGCATATAGGTAAATTGCATGATAGTAACCCGACGATATCGAAACTGTTCAATTCGCGAGACTTGCATAGTTCATGAACTGTAACAGTGGAGCAGTTGGGAAGGATGAATTTGATTATCAAAGCTTCAAGAAGTGAAGCGAGGCCACTGCCGCACAAAGCCGCATCAGTGCGGCGACACTAGGCGAGTTACTGCACGTGCATCTGATTACTAAGCCAATCTCACACTCCAGTGGCACTAAAGTGACTGATCCCTCTGGAGTGCGCTCCCCAGTGGGTGCAATTCTCATATATTCTTCAAGTAATACTCGGTATAGGTCCTACTTATGTTACACAAAATGTCGCCTTCAGCAGCACCACCATCGCCCCAGGAAATTCAAAGGAAATTATCGGTTCACTCTGTCACAAGAGTCAAGGTCAGATCTTAATCCATCTCCAGCTGATGACCATTCTTATAGATGAGGGTTAGCCGTCTAACTTATCAATGGGCCCAGTGTCGGGCACAGAATCAGATTCGGACTCTATTCTTACACCAGATGCCTCGATGTCTATGGGCCATGTAAGCTCAGGTCTGCATGCAGGAACATCATCGTCACAACCCCCTCTGTCCTCAATCGCTGAACGAAGATCAAACAGCGGTGAAGACACAGAAGATGAAGAAGATGCAGTTGAAGGAGGCTGGAAGACGGCGGACGTGCCAGCCAAGCCACGCAGTTCGGTTGACGAAAGCGTCATCAAGGCTGGATATTTGTGGAAGAAGGGTGAACGACGAAAGGTAGAATGTTATTGGATTTCTTTTTTCACTCACAGAGTGCTTACTGCTACATCTTAGACATGGAAGAAACGCTGGTTCGTTCTTCGTCCTGCCCACCTAGCCTACTACAAGAGTTCGGCAGAGTACAAACTACTACGACTTCTCGAACTCTCTGATGTACATTCATGCACCCAAGTGAATCTTAAACGCCATGACAATACCTTCGGTCTCATCTCTCCGATTCGAACATTTTATCTACAAGCTGCCACTCCGCAGGAGGTGCAGAACTGGGTCACAGCCATTGAAGATGCGAGGCAAACTCTTTTGGCCACGTCTACGGTGAACTCGGTCTCCATGCCTATTCGCATACCCCATGCAAAAGAAGGCGGATCTCGAGGGACTTTCCCGCCCTCGTCATCACATTCGGCGCACGGCGTTTCTGCCCATACCTTTACATCATCTGACTCGGAAGATGCCATGCCTACAATTCAACAACGCAACCAACCCGTAACTTCGTCGTCAACACAAGCTTCTTTTTCTTTGACGCCGCCAAAGGCACCTGTGCCACCGAAAGATCCAACCAAAGTTATACTATCTGGTTATTTGATGAAGTGTGGATCTAAACGCCGTAACTGGCGAAAGAGGTGGTTCGTACTTACCGGTGAAAAGCTTGTTTATTCCGGGAGTCATATGGTATTTTCTTTTCCTTATATAAGTTAAGTTTGAGCTGACGACAACGTTGTGATAGGATACAAAACCGCATCGACAGTTCCCGTTTAACGATATTTTGGATGCACTCGAGTACGATCTTCAGTCACAACGCCAATACTCGAGCAGTGCATCGTCACCTCATGGCGGGTATCACGCCGATGCGGACGATGTCCAGCGTACTCACACCTTTAAAATCGTTACTACAAAGCGAACGCTTTTGCTTTGCGCACCCTGCGAAGATGACGAGATTAAATGGATGGGGGCTATCCGGGCACTTATCGCTCGCAGAACAGGCTCTGGTTTGGTTCCTGGCCGAACCAAACTCCCATCCTCACCTCCGACGCATTCAATCCTGCCCTCAGTCGCTGCCTCTACGAGTGCTAGTGCTGCAATCAAAGGCAAGGTTCGGAGGTTGAGCGCTGTTGGTCTCGGGATCCCTTATCCGGAACAGGAAATGCGTGAGGCAAAGACATCCTGAAAGAGATATTAGGATTCGGAAACTATGCACTTTCTTCATCTCCTGTTGGATACCTCATGAACTGGATGTTAATTTTTAACACTCCTTCTTGATTCCGCAGCCAAAGTCTTCTATCGAGTTCCTCGTGTACCTAGCTTAGTTGATCATGATAAAATATTTGATAATTAATATGTGGATCATCCATGATCTTGATGGCGCAGTATTGTTGAGAGCGGAAGTTGGCTTCCGAAGCGACAATGATAGCTGCCGTTTTTTTTTTGCGCCTTTCGATGGGGGAATATGCGATTTAAGCTTTGACTAGAAACGAAAAAAAGAAGATTTTGAAGAACAGCCTCCTAAAACAAAAAGGCTGCAAAAGTTGACCCAAAAGAGAAGAGGACCCCGGGAACTGTCAGTGTCAATAGTCGTCAACAAACGAATCTGCTGTTGAGGTTGGGTTTGCCCAAAACGACCATCCAGCTACTTCCAATTTCTACTTAAACTCATGTTCTCTCGTTCTCATACCCTATGTTGACATCCCCCTTGTCATCTCTAATTCATTAACATCTGTATCTTTTGCTTTTCTGTACTTGTCATCCTCTTGTCCTATACGACTATCATAATGCCTCCACAGAAGTCCCCACGTCCGAAGAAGGCCAATAGTATGGCTAAACCCAAAGGCGCTGTCCGTGCCAAATCAGGTTGTTATACTTGTCGCATCCGTCGAAAGGTCTGTACTTTAACGCCCATCGTTGATCCTATGCTCATCTCTGGCGCCTATCTCTAGAAATGTGATGAGAAACGCATTGGGGACGAAGGCCCCTGTGAGACCTGTTTCAGGCTCAAGCTCGAATGTCTCGGGTTTGGTGCTAAACGGCCCGACTGGTTACGGGTGAGTAGTACTTATAAGTAGCTCCGACTATCATTTATGCTCTTTTTTCATAGGAGAGTTCACGTGTCTCTGCTATTAGAGATAAAATCAAGGCACATCTCGCGGCGCAAGGAATGATCAAAGGCCATTCGGGGTCTGGGTCTCGCAGCGCCGTCCAAGAGGACTTCTTGCGTTTGTCAGATTTCAGGGATAGCGACGTCGCTTATCCAAGTGGCTCATCCACCTCCGAGAGTCCCCACCCTCGAGACCTCTCAGAGGAATCGGATCGTCCAACTTATCCCCTCTCATTTCCTCCTGCCACGGCCACTATGCGTGGTCCATATGAGACGCATGTCCACTCGCCTGATTTTATGTACCCTCACGATGGTTGGTCCCCGTACCATCCTCAGGACACTTTCTACAACTGATATACTACAGATCTACGTTCTTCGAGATGCGTTTCGCCATCCAATAGCATGATGATGCAGCATAGCCAATTTCCCGATTTTGACGACCCTATGTCTTCTCTTAATAGCTTCACAAATGAATGTGAGGACGCCTATACCCTCATGTATAACAGCATCATTGTAGCTTAACGAAATTATTATCGCTATCCTTGCTTTCAGTCACGCCAGCACTAAGAAGCTTGTTCTCTGCACGAAACCTCTATCACATTCCAGATTCCGATTGGGGCCTTGACGACGAGTACGATTTTATCAATCAGCACAGTCGTGGGATACCAACTCTCCCAGCCGTCTATCCATCCAATCTTGTTCCGCAGGAAGTGGTAAATATTTCGTTGAGGGAATATGTCAACAATGTCGTTAAGATTCAGTATCTACTTGGAGACAATACCGTTCTTCCTACCATGATATGGGAAGCTATCAAAGTACATGAAGAATCACGCGAGGCAGTCAATCTGCTCTCGCAAATATACTCTAAACGTCGACAAGACCCAGATCGGCAAGTCCTAGGTGACATTCCGTTCAAAACTCGAGTGGAAGGATTACAAGCTACACTCACCGCAACTGGAAGATTTGCCTCCTCTGCTGATGATGCGATGGCCGCATTGCACCTCGTTTCCGTGTTCCTTTTCGATGGTGGTCAAGGTTCATGGAATGTTTTCCTCAGTGTCGCATCAGCATATGTTCTGGCTCTATTGGAGAACCCAAGATATCATAGGAACTACGCAGCGGCCTTGCAGGCTTGCGGTCCCAAAGATGAATTCATTGTCAAAACCACGATTTGGTTCGATGTCCTAGGATCCATAACCACGCAAGAACAACCCCGCCTTCTCAGCGCCATTCGAGAGCTTTTCGACCCCAATCGGAGCCACGTCGGTAGCAGTCCTACCTACTCAATGATGACTCCAATGGGCTGCGAGAACGTCGTCGTTTGGGCTCTTGCAGAAGCCTCAAGCCTTTCATGTTGGAAACGATCCCACAAAAGAAGAGGAACCCTCAGTCGCCGCGAACTCGTACATAAAGCTGAAGAAATTGAGATCCATCTAGAACCCCGAGCTCCACAACCTCGTCCAGAAAACCCTGACTCTGAGGACTGGTCTCGCCTGCTCGCCTCGCGGATCTTCCGTTCCTCCACAAAACTTTTCTTACAATCTATCATCAACGACGATCATCCACGTGTCCCGGAGCTGCGAAGATGTGTTAGGGAGACCTTCGATTGTATCGTCCACTTCCCGAGCCCCGAAAGCAACAATAAACCTGCCATTGTACGGAGTACGGTGTTTGGGATCTTCCTCTGTGGATGTCTAACGGATGACATGACCCAGAGGCGTTTGCTTTCGCTTCATTTGCAGCAAGAGTCGGGCGCAGATGGTGTTGGGAATACCTCAACCGTTCTTCAATTATTGGACCAGATATGGGCAACGCGGAAAAAGTCACCAAAGTCGTCAGTACCTTGGCGTGAACAATTAAAAGAAGCCCAGATTCTTCTGGTATAACATGCACTTTCAAAAAAAATCTCACCTTTTTTTCCTCTTTTTTTTACCCTTTTTTTTTTGTCTCCCGTCCTCTTCTTTTAGTCTTCTCTACTTTTTTATCCACGACGCTGGTGATGGTTGATCCTCTTGAAACGTGGATACTTTGAATCACTACGCCGAGTAAGATAGGACTTACATGATTGTTGCTATCGGTTTTCCTTTTTTATTTTCTGTCGGCATCTTTGTCTTTGTCTTTCTATTATATTGTCAAAAACCTGCCTGTCATGTCACGGATGCCATCTACGACTTTACTCATATCTCATCGCCCCAATATCATTTATTTCTTCCCCACGCACCAAGCGCTGTACATTGTTATCGAAAATAGTATCCGAACTTCGGAGTCGGGTTAGTTGGCTATGCAGAGTCTTTACCATCATGGCTATGCATAGATAGACTTGTTGCCTCAACAAAAATGTTTTCCTCAAGTCGAACCGGTGACGGGAAGATGGTTGTACTTGGACTTCTGACAGCCATATAGTTGCCCCCTCGACTGCCTTTCTGACTGATCGCATCAAGAATTTCACTGCAATCGCCCCCATGCTCCGGTTCTCTACTCCAAAAGCATACTGGGCAACCATAGTCAATGATTCGAACTTGAAATGGTGAAAAAGGTGAAAAGCTGTGAGCTTTTCGGAAAATCCAAACTGTTCGGGGTCACTTTCTCTAACTTACTTCACGATGTATACCTGTGTATGGCTCGTCATATCTGTCGCGAGGCTCTCTAAACTCCCTCTTAAAACTCAAGAGGAAAGGCGAAAAAGAATCAGAACAGCAAAAAGGCCATGTGAAAGGCGATTGAGGCCATGATTCTGGAATGCCCATATGTTGCCTACTGCCTCTCTTATGCACTACCGTTTTGAGCACTGGTCTTTGTTTACAGGAGAATGTCGTTAAAGGCGAGAAAGGTCTTCAAAGACACTGTCACCTGGCAAGAGCGCCTAGGTTCTGTAAGGACCGACTAAATGAAAACTTTCCCTAGAATAACAGCGATTTACGTTCCTTATATTCACCCCAAAAACCTTCACGTAACGGCTGCAGACAAAACCACTAGTATGAAATTAGGGTCGGCAAAGAACTTTCGTCAGCTTCAAGTTGGATACACTGAGTCGCTACCGCGTCAACACAGGAGGACGAACACCAATCGAAAGCATAATCAATCACTCGCCGATTTGGGTGTAAGAAAAGTGGACATTGGCCAGGGGCGGCAAGCCTTTCACGCTGGAGACAATTCAAACAAAAAGAAAATGAAACGAATTTGGCACGTTGAGTACCGTAATGCGTTAAATGATAAAACATGGCGACTTAATTGTTCCAGGGGCGGTTCGCCTTGTGTCCTTGGATCTTAGCAGTCTAAGGGCTGGGGTGGATAGGGAGGTCGAATTGGCATGGATATAGTGTTGCTGTCCCCTGATGCATAACTTCTCCACTTCCAGCATTGGCACTTGGACGCGACTTGGCAGACCCCGACTCCGTTGATTGGGTCACGGGACCTTATGGCGGTTCCGCTATAAGAATTCATCATCCTCATATCTCAAAAATGTTCTGAATTCTTATATTTGGGTCTGCCTACGGGAGACTAGGATTATCCCGTTTTTGCGCAGGTCGATCTCGAGGCCACAAGAGCTGAACCAACCTCACCAACCTTATCTCTAAGTCCAGCGCATGGAAAGCATCTCGGACAAAGGCGCAGAGTAAGTACGGCCATAGCCACTATGTGTAGCTTTACTGACAAAGGTCCAGAACTGAGCAGAGTCTCTGCCATTATCTTACCAACTTCTTTTGACGCAGGATCATTGAATTTGTTTCGCTTTCTTCAATTCAAAGTGTAGAAGCACTTTGGCCACCGATATTTTTGGTGGTCGTGTCATCAGACTGGGACAGACCACCATTGTTAAAGTTGATTGCCAAGTGACGGAAGCCCGAGCAATGGTCTTTGTTGCGAAGAAAACAAGTCTTCCTGTTGTATCCTGCAGTTATTCTCGGTTACTGGAAGGGTCCATATATCGTTGGAGTGTATTGATACTCCGCTTCCGAGTCGACATGACCGCTGGGGAGAAACGTCGCGCGAAGAACGGAAAAAGCATCGTCATACAGCTCTGCGATTTTCTTCGCGCGTTGCCTCCCCTCCACCCTGGAAAGGTTCATGGTGCAAGGGATTAATGTCTAAAATTCACGACCGTAGGCAACAAAACAAACCATTTGGTCCATTCGAAACCATCGATCAGTTTCACAAATTTCTTGGGCTTGCATACTGCGAGAGTATGCTGAAAAGCATCCCACATTCCAACCTCATCTTAACAAGTGTGTTGGGCGTACGTATGGCACCAGAGTCACTCATGGCGATTTCGCACCTTATATCGTTATGGTCAAGGGAGGAAAAATTGCTGGAACCATTGATTGTAAATGTGCCGGTTGGTATTCGGAATACTGGGACTACACTACCTGCTATCGGAGCAGTTTACTGACTGAAGGTTTCTGGGACATGATGAAAGATGAGATGGACTCATATCCAGATGAACTTGAAGTGGACTACTGTATTTCGAGCGTATTGATCCGATGATCATGATTTCAACGACTGGCATTTGTTGATGACCATTGTGCAGACGATCACACCTTGGACCACACAGCCAGGAAATGAATAATCGCGGCTTTATTCTTCTTCGCGCTCAGTGCTCAGCAACACCACCTACTGCTTTGGTGCCCTCCTGGACCCATATTGGGGTATATCAGAATACCGTGACGGAATGCCCATGTAACAAGATAAGTTGGGGCAATAACCCTTCCTCTTCTGGCGCCATTTCAGTGCTGTCGGAGAGCTCAGTCGGAGTTACATGGTGGCAATGGCTACTCGATGCCAGTGATTGTCGCCAATGGGCTGGGAGAACGTCGTTTGGGCAGGAGCATCAAGCCTGGAAACGAGCCTACGAAGAAAGAGGAACCCTGAGTCTTCGACTAGTTGGTATACACAAAGCTCAATGATCTAATATTCACGTAGAACCTCAATGGTCCAGATGGCCCGAGCTTTGGTCTCGGCTCCTACTAGGCTCACACACCTACCCTTCCCAAAACCTTTCTTGCAATCCATCGTGGACGGCGATCATCCACACGTCCAAGCCTTGGATGTATTCGATTGTATGGTTGACTTGCCGAAACCCGTTAGCAACGATAAACCTGCGTGAGGTACGAAGCTCTGTGTTTGGGGCGAATTGAATGGTTTCACCTAGTACAAGGTACATAGTCAACTGTCATACTGAAAATTGCTTCCCCAGAGCAAACATCTGAAAGCAGCCCAGATCTTGAGTACAAATCAAACTCTTGCTTTTTGCCAGCTCCGCCTATGCTAAATATCCTGATCATCGCCATCATGCCACCATTCGGACTGAAGATCATAATAGGTTCTTCTGTAGTCACAGTAATGTTGCAGCTTGTGCAGGATTGTTTCGCTTGTCCGCGTTAGTCTCGTTCAATCACGAGGACACGGGATTGAGTTCGCATTTTCTCAACTGCAGTGAATTTATAATGTAGACATTGGGAAGACTTCTGGAATGGTTCTTTCCTTTGTTCCACTGGGCTGATTCTATCTCCTGCACCGGTCCCAATGATGAGATGAGAGTTTGGGTTCAAAGTAAAATATGTTGACTCTTTGCTAAAGATGATGAAAAATTCTTAAAATTCATGAATGCGAGATATATTGGCTTCGGACTGCAAAAAGGTTTGGGTTCAGACTGTCCCATTCGGCGGAGGTTGTGCTTGCCGGGGAAAATTGTTTTGGAGGTCTAAGTAATTTTTCTCCCTTTTCTCCCTCCTCTTTATTTAAAACGAGCAAGTTTTGGTATGATGACTTCCATGTCAATGTCAGCGCGTCTTCATCCAAGCCAAGAAGTTCACACTCGTGTCAAGGAAAGACGGATGTACGTGATGGACGAGGAATTACGCTTGTTTTACAATCGTCCAACTTTTTTTGACATAGTGAGAAACTACCATGAATGATATATGGATGGGAATGTCTCAAAGTATGGGATCTACTAGCCATGTCAATTGTTGTTTTCTCACTTGGATGATCAAATGGGTTGCAACTCTGCATTTAACAACGATGGTTTGACTCGATTGGCACTTGTACATGTTGTCAAAGACAGTTGTGGAATGCCGACCAATCCGATAGAAAGGGATCGGATAAGGAAGACAGAGAAGACGACACGTGTAGTAGTCATGACCTTGTCAGCCTCGCGATTGCCTTGCTTATTTCCTCTTTTCTTTTGTAACGTTATTTAATTCTCCCAGGTTACATGGACGCCTTCTTGCTGGCCTGTTCCCTCGTTTACACGCTTTCTTAGCGTGCTTGCTTTGCTCCTGTCAAGGTTCTTGTATTTTATCGCTCTCCTCTCCTGCTTGTGTGTATTCAGACTTGGTTCTATGTCTCTCCAAAACCCCTCCAGTCCTGATCTCATTCACCAACGAATCAGACGTAAACCCCCTCCGACGCTTGATATATCCGAAAGATATCCATCTCCAGACCCTTTGGACCCCTTTGCTCCTCTTTGGGTCCTAAGAAATCGCACCTCAAGTGGCTTGTCTACCCAAGATGTCCTAGAATCCAATATTATCAGCCGAACTAGATCGAACTCTTATTTATACTCGACCACCACTGCCCAGGTCTCAGTTAATGCGAGCATATCACCCATACGTGTTCTTTCCCCAAAAGCAAAGATCGGCCATTACCGTCCCTATTCTCAGACAACGCTCGTTGATTCTCCCCAGGTCTTCCCACTCATCTCCAGTCCACTTGCCTCTCAGCCGGATCTTCTCTATCGACAACAGCCTTTTCCTGAGCGACGCACAAATGTTCGCTCATCTCGACAAACTTTCGACATGTATGACAGCAGTGGGACTGAAAGTGACACCACTTCTGTACCCTTCCCATCACGCAAAGCGGAGTTCATCCAACCCAGGTGTACTTCGAGTTCAAATTACCGCTTCCCCAAGTTCTTGTTACTCAGGAAGGCAAGTTTCTTGAGCAGCGGCAAAGCAGCCACCGGCAATCGATCGAGCATGATAGAGTTTAAACAAATTCAAAAGTCAAATATCTCGCCACCCGTTGTATCTACTGTCACTTGGATACCTACTACTTCGCTTTCTGCCGATTTATCGCATTGTGGCTCGATAAGTGATGAAGAGAAACATCATCAGCATCACAGGAGGAATCCTATTATTACCTCCGACGGTAAGAAATTTTTAAAGCAGGACTTTCCAAGACTACGCAAACTCCCTTCTATCCCAGTCTCTCCAAAGATGTTGAGGAAGAGGATATCATCAAGCAGTCCATTCTCATCTAATATCCGAGTCGCACCTAGCACCCGATCCATCTCGTCTTCTTCGTACGTTCACATCTCGACGCCAATGCCAGTTCTTTCTTCTTCGCAACCTACGTCAGAAGACGCATATACTTCACCTCGAAAAGCTCCAGTCCCTCCTCCTGTTTCCGCTACCGTACAAGCGCAGGCTCCGAAAAAATGTCCTGACAAATCCTGCGGAAATAATTCGACATCGTCGGAATGGGATATCCCTAGCCCTCTCCAGCTGAACTACGCCGCAAACCTCCCGATCACAGACGATGACGGGAAACATATCACATTCGGTTCCTTATTCGAATCCCAACGCACCATCGTCATTTTCATTCGACATTTCTGGTGTCCTCTTTGTCAGGACTACATGTCTTCTGTCAAATCTCTCGTTCGTCCAGATATGGTTTGCAACGCTTGTGAAAGTGGTGATGATAATCGAAGTCAAAGCCAAAATCATGGGACCACCGAAGGCGGTGGTGATTGTGAGGCGGGGACACGAGTCCGGTTCGTGGTGATAAGTAATGGTGCACATGGCATGATCGCGAAGTACAGGCAGATTTTTGGGTTACCTTTCAAGGTGTATACGGATCCGACTTTAGCGCTTTATCAGGCGTTAGGGATGGGTAGGGATGGTGATCTCAAACACCAAAATCACCGGATCCACAGGCATAGAACATCGGAAGGTGGTTCAAGTGACGTGATGTCCGAAAAGAACTCTGAAACGAGCAAAAACGGTGGGTATGTGAAGCACAGTTTGATGGGTGGAATCGCGATGGTGGTGATGAGGGCGCTCAAAGTGTGTATGCCAGTGTGGGAGAAGGGTGGTGATATTGGCCAGCTAGGAGGAGAATTTATTTTTGGACCTGGGTGAGTAACTCTTATCTCTGTTCTTTTACTAGTTATGCTTACCTGGGTTTTGTTACTGGCCTAGGTTGACTTGTACATATGCACATCGAATGCAGACAACGAAAGGACATGCGCCGATACAAAATGTTCTACAAGCTGCTGGTATATCGGCAACTCATCGCACCCTCAGCAGCGCTGAGGGCCGCCGCGCTCAAGCAGAACCGATAGGCTGGCCTAGCTCCGAAAAAGGACCACGAAAGCGACGCGAAAGTATGAGGACATTCAGAGACAAAGAAAATAGCCAATTAGGCTTCATAAGACGGGTTTCAAGACGGTATTCTATTGGTATGATGTCAGGAGAGGAGGAGGAACGGTGGATTGAACCTCGAGATAATAGTGTGGAGCGTCTTCAGGAGAAGAAAAATATGAGGAGAGGTATGACCCGTGCTGCGAGCATGCCATTGCAATCGAGTCCACAACACTTGAAGACAATGGGTGAAATAGGTGATGACCATGCTCGCAATGATGACCATAGAGAGGAACGCGGTCCTATCACGTGTGTCATCGAGGATTCTGGGGGCGACCGTCCACCAACACCAACACCAACACCAACACCAACACCAGTAGACGATGTTTTATGAAACGGACGGGCCAAATTACCTATGTACTTATCGTAAAATACATCGCCTCAAAAAAAAAGGTCAAGTGGTGTCTGAGAATCACTGATTTCTTGAAATAAAAATTAATATGATATACGCTTCGCCAAAAAATTGTCCAGATGATAGTTAGTAATCATTGTGCCTTGTGAAAATGATGATTACTTGTTGACAGGCATGGTAACAGTATACTGGAAATTTGTGGCAGTGCGAAAACATTTCGACCCAATTTGATACATTACGTGCGTATGGTTATCTTATCCAGACAAAATAAGAAGAGGAAACAGAGTAAACGCAACCATATGTATGAACGAGCATGAGCGTTGTCCGTCTCGCGGACGTCCGGTACTTTATGTTTCTGGTACCTGAAAACTAAAAGGAGAGGTGTAATACCGCTAATGGACATATTGTGCATCAGTGATGGATTACACTGTATTTATGGAATGGGGGGAGTCGGATTGGGGACGGATGTGAACTTTCCGGTGATGTAATTTTTTTTGGTTGATGGCGAGGCGCGTAATAAATGAATTTAGGCATTTGTTCAATGACGCATGCTAACTTGTTGACCAAACTTTTCAAAAGCTATACTGAGTGCTCAGGTGCATAAGTACGCCAGACTTGTGGTGCCTAGTTGATCCCGAAACAGATGCCAAAATTTGGATCCGAAGGTGATACGATATCAAACCCAAGTATACACTTGCTACATAGAGAATAATGGGATCAAAAAAACCAAAAAAAAAACAAACAAAACTGTGACTAAGGAGTGGGAAAAACGGAGGCAAGGAATGAAACAGAAGCGTTATTCTGCCTCGCTCTAACAAATCAAAAAGTGGATGACTTCGCGTACGAGTCTATCAGATATTCTAAATTCCCATCAGCCGGGATGCCGAACCCTTATCATTGGGAGGGCATTTCAAGACGTCCCTCTTTTACAAACGCTTTTTTCAAAACGTTTCAAATGCATTCTGACGTCACGTCGAGGTCACCCAATCCGGGAATTGATGCGTTACAGTCTTTGATGACAGGATAATCTCATGCGATGGAAATTCACGTCCACGGGATTGCCGACTTTAATTTTAGCCGAAATTTAGAGCCAATCTGATTCCTACGGGAAGTCATCCAGTGTCAACTATAAGAAACTGTACAGACGCAGTAACCAGATGTCTGGGTGGATCAATATCAGGGACGACTAGTATACAAAACTTTAGTGCCACCGTGACGGTGATAACGTTAAATAACTAATAAGAATCGAGGACGAGACTACTTCAACGTTCAACGTTCAACTTTTACGATAAAACCCTGTTTTATTATTATTTCTTCCTTCCTTTTTCACTACAGTAACACTCGCTACTAAACGGAAACGTGGATACGGAAGTTATATGTTTTATTTTCGTATGATTACCTCTCTCTACTTACATAGCCTTGAGCATTTTCATTTTGCTATGCATTACCTCATTGGAGCATCTCTCTCTCTCTCTCTCTCTTGTCCTTGACTTGTGAGTGATGTCGAAATAATATACAACATTGGCAGAACGACGTCTGGCAGCCATACATATCTTGTCCAGCTGCTTGTCTTTGCGGGCGTCGCGTAGACCTTGACAAGATGTCCGTTGAAACCTTGAAAGAACTGTTTTGAAAGCTTCCTTAGCGATCTGATCTCGTCTGTCGTTTCTGGTGACTAATGTTTGGCAAGCTGTCGATCATTTTTTTTTGGAAAGTTTGGGATGGGGATGGGGTTTCAACGTTTCAACTTTCAGAGGAGCTTCTCCAAACGCTAAGAAAAATGAATGATAGGCACATGAAGCCTTCAATATGTAAGCAAAAAGTCATTGTAATCCAAAGATTCATGTCTTTGCCATCGCGGGTATTTCGCGACTTATGTAAGGGTGCCAACCTCTTCGGTCTGGTATACCACTCCCTGAGTTCTGGAAAAAAAAAGTAGTCAACCGCGATCTGGACGGCGGACGCGACGTGCAAAGATCTCATTGTCTAATTGTCATGTGGATAATAAGTAAATGGACTCAACTCGGAGGTATTTGGAGGCCGTGCTCGCCTAAACATTCTGTCCGATGAGGATGGACTAAGTGTGCTGGGAATCCGCCGATCAGTAATGCCCTAAATCCCGTCAAAATGCAGAATCCAAAGTTTTTCCTGTTTTTCCCAGCGTAACCTATAACACACACAGTCTTTTTACAGGCCGGTGTTAAAATTTCCTTTCTGAGTCCGACACCTGCACCACTATTCTTTCCTCACAATAAATAATCGCGTCGAAGGAATCGCTCCGATCGTATCTCTTCCCTCCGGTTTTATATTATAGGCCCGAAACCAAATGGCCTACAGGAGCCATACTGCTTCGCCTTGCGAAAGTGCATCCCCCTCATCCTCCTCGTCTTCAACGCACATCTCCCCGTATAGCAAACCTGAGCCTTTGGACGCCATGGTTCCGAAAGACGATGAGGACAAGCGATCCACGGCTCAGCCTCGAACACAGAACGCAGGAAAGGGGGGTTGTTGGTATGTCCTCAACAACGACGATCCAATTTTATGCCATTGACAAGAGGAATGACTATAGGACATGCCGCGTTCGACGGAAGGTCCGTGAAAGCGAATGTAACTCTGAACATGCAACTGATAAATCACTCATTCTCTCTAGAAATGTGACGAGCAACGCGAAGGCGACTCGTGTAAAACTTGTAAAAGATTAACGTTGGCGTGTTTGGGATGGGGAGCAAAACGACCTGACTGGATGCGAGTCGGTACCAATCTTCCCGCTTCACTTGCTTATTTGCTGATGACGTTTGCCTCTATCACAGGATAAGAAAAACGTTGATGATTACAAAGCTACAATCAAGGCTCAGCTCTCGCGAGCAGGCCTGATCCGCGGCCAACCTCGCCATGCTCACTCTCAGAACGGTCTCCCACAATCCCGACCAGCCCGTCCAGCGTCCAGCCGCAGTGGATCATCACGTAGCGGATCATTGAACCGCACCGAGTTTGACTCATACCATAATTTGGTTGAACCACCGTTTGCACAAAATCACAATGGTCATTTGATGGCCGGCATGGTCGGTCAGTCATGCCAAGATGTAAACTGCGCTTTGTGAACTCACTAATCTCGCAGGCGCCGCTAACTCTGGCTTCGACCAGCTCACGACATTTAGCGACGGATTTGACCCTTCCCTGAATTTCCCATATCCACCATCTCTCCCTTCGTCTGCCTCCTCGTATCCCGGTTCTCTCATCGATCCTTTGACTGACCCAAGCTTTCCCCTATTCACCACATCGTCAACGAACGAGCACTTGGGTTTTCTGGAACCACTTTCGCCTTATCCTGTCTCGCCTGTCCAAACGGTGGTCCATCAAGAACTCGTTATGCACTACTTTTCCAACCGCCAAAAAATCCAATTTTTCTTTGCTGAAGAACTCACCGATTTCACATACGCAGTAAGCATTTCTCTCTGATCGCCATATGTTTTGTCATGAACTCTTTGATAGGCCGTGGTTGACCAACCCCGAGGAGCTGTAACGCTCGCCATCTGTGCTTTAGCTGACTTGCATTCAAGACAAATGAGAGCTTCCCAGGTTTTAGAAGTATTGAATTCGTCAATGGAAAGCAGTACAACAACCTATCTTCACCAAGAAGCTTTTTTTAAATTGGAGAGCAGTAAAAACACTGACGGTAGATGGTCTGATAACGATGCGATCGCTGCTTTGCACCTCGTGAGTTTCTCGCAGCTCTCGGGGGGCAGCATCGATTGGGAGATCCCATTCAACATCCTGTCGCAATGGCTCATGCAGCAGAATCTGGTACAGTCAAATCCGGAGAACCCGTGGTTGACGTTCCTTGCCCTTACCCCTTTGGCGCAGCTGTTAGTCAAGGCAACCCTTGTAAGTTCGCAGCAAATTTACTGAGCCTAGAAACTCATCTATGATTGGCAGTGGGTTGATGTCTTCTCAAGTCTTTCGTTCATACAGCCTCCAAAATTTTTGCAGCTGTGGAAACAGTTGCTCTCCGAACAAAAATATTGGCTCAATGGCAACAACCTCGATATGCCCCAACGACTCAGAATGGACCTGTTGTCAGGGTGTCCAGACGAAGCGATGCTCGCTATCGCTGAAGTATCTGCCCTTGCTCACTGGAGAACGTCGCAGCTACGCAGTGGCTGCCTTAGTTACCCCGAACTCATCCGCCGAGGCACCCTCATTGAGCAGCAACTGCGACAGTATCGAACTGACCCGTCAAACGACCGCGACGTACGGTTACAGACTGCTGATGGGACCCAGCCCGCCCAGGACTACCGATCCTTAGCAGCAAGCATGTTCCGAGAGGCAGCACACCTATACCTGCACACCGTACTAAGTAACTCGATCCCTGGTAAGTCATCCATAAAATTTCAGCATCTTTCCCGCGGTTAACTGTGGAATTCTTTTAGGCGTACCTGAAATCAGTACTTCCGTCGATAATATTCTCCACCTCCTAGCCCAACTACCCCCCGGCCCTATTGATCGTTCCCTTGTTTTCCCAATCTGCTTTGCAGGCTGTATGACAAGTGATTCCACTCGAAGGGACTTCATTAAAGGACGCATTCGAGGCTTAAACGAGAGTTACGGAAATCTGCTCCAAACTAGACGTTTGATGGAAGTTATGTGGCAGAAACGGGACGTTGGCGGTAAAGAAGTCGATATTCGTGAAGCATTACGAGAACAAGGACTGAATTTACTTTTGATCTGAAGAAAACCTTCCTGGGCTGCAGTTGGAGGTGATGTTAAATTATTAGGGTGGACGTACACGCACCTAACGTCCTTTTTCTATTTCTTTCCTTTCGTTCACCCTTGCCCGGCGCGGTTTCTGCACATCCCTATGTACCCTCTGCCTTCGATACCATATGATCTATATAAGATTGACTGTATTATTTCTGATGAAGACAAATAAATAATGAAACCTTACCTCGTCTCTGATTCTAACCAACTACAAAGCAGCACAATACCATCCTAGTACGATGGGCACAGAGTTGGCGCAGAGTTGGCGCTAGCGCAACTAGGACCCCGAAAGCTCCCTCAGATGCTGCGAAAACAGGCAGTTTCGAGTTGTCTTTCAGCCATTTTTCCCCCGTTCCCACGCTTTCTGACTGGGTTTTGAAATTCCAGGCTGTCTGCAGTTTCTGGCCCTCCAAAAGTCATTTTCATGAGTTTTCAGGGGTTCTGCGCAACGACGTAATATATCCTAGTTGGGCTGCCCGACGGCGGGCTGACCAAAACTGAGGCCTGAAATGATGACGAACCGATTTTGAATATTTCCAGAAAAAGTGACCAAGTATTTCATGTGTAGCAGTTAGGAATTCCAGTCCATTAGTTGGGCCAACTGGACAGATTTGGAGGTTGGTACACCTTGGGTACTTGAGTTCGGATTTCCCGAATGAGTCGGGAAAAGCAGCTGCTGAGCCGGGAGGCCTAGGCGTTTGGTCTGGATGCTTTCATTCAAGGACGGTGAGGGTTGGAGAATCTCTGAGATAGTTCGCGGTAATGGTGGTGGTAAGAGTTTAAGAGATGTGGGTAGATATATGTTGGGCGCGCTCTCGAGCGCGAGATTGTTAACCGGTAGTACCGGGAAACGCTATCTGGTTTTGTCATTCCAGATGACTAAGGTTGCAACGTTGCACTTTCATATCCTCTTCGAGCTATGGGCGCGCCGTCTCTGCAGTCTATACAACAGCGCTCAGGTCAGTTGACGCCTACTAACGGCCTGATTCGCTATATATTCAGGTTCAAAATGGTCTTTTGCGGCCGCTCAAATTTCTCTGGGCGCTGTCAGGCTCTGCTTAAGTACTCACCACCACTGCATCCTCTTATATATACCAACTACACGAACTACCAGTCACTAAAATCAACTTCCATGTAATGCCCCTATATTTCTTCAAGGTTGGGTGCCAGGCCTCCAGCTGGTGCGTGCTGGTCGGTTTTCCCTGGACACCCCTGAAGCCTGACATGAGGTGTGTGCATGTATTGATCGCATTTGCCATGCGGCTGACGATCGTGTCCAACTCTTCATAACGCCTCTCCCTAAAAATTCACATTTTTTTTTTCACTGGCAAATGACCGTATTATCCTACAGCGACCTGCAAGCGAACATACTACCAAACTGACCTATCGAGACGGGTGCTTTGCTTTGGATTGCTTATCTCTCGGTCAGAGTCATCCACCGTCCTTTCCCATGCTCTTCTGTCAAGCCACGGTCGCCAAGGCTCCAGCAACTTCGCTCCGACATGTACGAAGCTGATGTATTCACTAGTATCCACCTTTAAAGACAAGCGTACATTGCAGCTTCTAGCTCAGGGGCTAGACAATGTATATATCATTCGGGCCAAGCAGGGTCACATCTGTGGTGGTCTTTTGTAATTGGTGAGTTTTTTTTTATCGTAATTTGATTATTCAATACTTATCTCTTCCAGCACAAACTAAAATTAAACTTGTCACTGATATGTATTCGGAAGAAACCGATCCTTCGAATCCCAGAAATCCAGGATTACACATCCTCATCTAGATGCCGTTTGATTTGGAAGGTATTCGACCGACGTCCTACATAATATACGGAGTTCCGTAACAACATTTCAGGGGAAGGGTTCTGTCTATTTACCGGCTAGTTCTAAACGGGTCCTCTCATTCTTGTTCAGTAGCCAAGGAAACGCAGCGCTCTCGCCCAATAACAAGTCAAATTGCCCGGTGATGCATCGTGTTTAGCTATGGGACATTCATCAAAACAGGGATTTGCCATCAACGGCCCCTCGTTCGCGATAAGCAATAACGGGTTGATATCAAAATGTAGTAAGGGGGTTGAAGTCAACTGTTAGCTGCTGTTGAACTTGGGGTAAATGCCCTCCTTGAACGGGGACAATGAACACATGGAGTGGTGCACATGTGACATGGATATACTCAGCAGAGTCCTGGACAATTCTCCATCTCTAGGATCTAGGGTCTTGGATCCAGCTCTAATTCTACGTCTGGCTTTGTCTAAAGTACGAACGGGAAAGCCTCTCTAACGATAATGACGGGTTATCAAGTACCTGAGGTACTTCCTCGCTTCATATCAGTCTTTTCTCACCGGGAGGGTTATCTCTGTCTGTTCCGTTCCACTGTTCTTTGATATTGCGATGTGATTACGTTACTGTTGTTTAAACCCTTTCTCCATCCACCGTGCCAAGCAGTCGGTCGCCTTTCACCCTTTGGGGTGCTTGGGAAACTATGGGAAACTATGTCGTTTCAGAGGGATACTTGGATTTGATTATCAAAAGTCACATTGACACTGAAGACTACGGAAATTGACTGACCGGGCCTGCCTTCTTACTCTGTGCAACTGCCAATATTGCGTGCTCCATTACTGAGGAATCCTTATCTCCTGCCACGACCTAGTGATGTTTTGATGATGATATTATTGGACTGGGATTCTCAAGCGGCATTCTTCCGACTTGGGGGGTGACACAATGTACATACTCCGTCATTAGTGGACATTCCAAAGAAGTGACCATATGCTCATACTTGCTTCAATCCTTATGAGACACTCATGCACGTCAGTTCAAGGCCGACTGACAAGGCATGGCTCAAATCCTTACAAGTTACACACCATGATAATGATAATGTTATAATTAAGTATCTTTGGGTGGTACTTACAATTGTTGGGCGCGACGTCGGCATCCAAATCTACTACATTTTAATTTACAATGTCAGATAGAAGACTCGGATATATCTAAACAGTTCTTTCATTCATTCGCGAGGTATACATGGAATATCACTGCATCCAAAGCACACAAGCTATAGGACAGCAGACGACCACGCTGCGCGAGAGAAATTACACACTATTTACTGAGAAAAATTGATCAACTTGAAACATATACATGCGCCACCTGGTATCCCGACATGTTGATCAATGATATCCACCCTGCACCGACACCCTTGATATCAAACAAAGTCTCCACACCTGGAGGGGCATATGGATCGAGCTATAAAAAAGTCTTTTCGCACAATATCTAATCACATTTGTGATGCTCTCAACCCAATATTAGTCGCCAGAGCCAAAAACAACGCCCCACACAGTACCGTCGGCCCATATTTATCATAATAGAGTCCTTCCGCACGGCGTTCGTGCAGTCTATACGACCGGTAGATGAAGATACCCGCAGCGTAAGCTATGGAAAGAAGCGCAGTGAATGTAAAGAGAGCTGCGCTGATGAGCCCCCGTGTATCTTCAGGAGGAATGAAGTTGAGAAGAGTAGTAGCAATTGAGCTGATGAAAACGGCATTTGTGAGCCATGTCTGCGGATAAAGAGTCTAATTGAGTCCGAGGTGACGGTAGGTGGGATGGAAGAACATACCAAGAAGGTCCTCTCGGCCGCAAAGTAAACTTTGGGTTCAATCCTCACTGGGACTGAAATCCTCTTCCCAGCAGGAGCCCTCACATTCCTTTCCAGAATTCTATCGTTGGCATATCTCATTTTCGAGAAACCCAACGCAGCTTCTTCCTCCACCTCGTCGGCGGGACGGTCGTCTTCTTCGTTGTCTTCCGTTTCGTCATTCCTACGACCGTACCTAAAACGTTTGGGACCGCCGGACGTCCGGTTACGTTGCGGGGACGAAGAAGAGGACGGTTGCTCTTCTTGAACACGAAGCTGTCTTTCGTCCTCTCGCACTTGTGCGCCTTCGAGCTTTGATTTTAGTGTTTCATCAAATGCTTGAGAAGGTGCCAAAGGATCAATAGCTAACGCTCTACCTCGGATTTTCTTTGTCGTGGTGGATTTATAGCGTTTGTGTTGGGGGCGCATATGGTAGTGGCGACGATGCTGCTCCCCGTTTGGCTCTTCACCTTCACCTTCCCTTTCCTCGGGTAATATATCGGCTTCAGGTTCCTGTTCACTCCCTTTCCCCTTTTCTCTCTTTGTCTGATTCTCTTCCTCCGCTTCCCGCCTCTCTTTTAACATTTGTTCTCTATAGGCGATAGCAGCCTTTAAATCCTCACCACTCAGCCCGGTCCTCTTGCCCTCGTCTTTTGCTGGATGATATTCCGCATCATCGTCCTCTTCACCCTCCGAAAGAGGCTCAGAGTACACAGCGACGGCAGAAGCGGGCGAGCTGCCGCGAGAGGCGGAAGATCGTCGGGAGGAAGAAGAGCTGTGGCCTTTGGTAGATGGACTGTTCGGGACAGCGGACGGACGCTCAATGACGGACAGATATCCCATGTCGGGTTTGATGATATCCACGTCCACTGATAACATAGAGCGTCAAAATCATTTTTTTGCCGGTCAATCAAATAAAAGACAATGTACTTTGAGGGAGCCAGAACGGAACCAAATCCACACGGTTGGGGAGAAGGGTTGCACATCCATGAATGAATTTACTGGAACGAACAAGTCCAATGTCAGCTTATGTCCCGTATATAGGCTGAGGATAGGCTATACCTAAACTTCGGAACTGCTTCTACCAGATGTGATTGCACGAGATCTGTAACCCACTTGGGAGGTTGTTGGCCCAGCTGGGTCTGCAGTTTGACTTCTAGAACGCCGTATCTAAACCGCCACGAAAGAATGAGGAAAACTAAATCAACATCTACCACGATCACAATGACAGAGGTGAAAGACATACTTAAAGATCTCCTTGTCCTGGTCTAACACGGTTTCGAAAGGAAAGTCAATCCCAAAATCTGTTCTTCTCCAATTATCGCCAGCACGGGAACGACCATCCCAGTTATCCTCTCGAATAAGAGAAAGCTCTGTGTCGAGTGATATACGCACCCTAGCATCGCCTGGGAGTTGGAATGCAGTTCGGTTGTAGAACGAACGAATAGCTATTGGGAGGGAAAGAAAAATTAGTAAAGGTTGTTGAAATTTCAAGAGACGTTTGAAGAAAGGAACTCACCAGGTCCTAAACCTTTGGTCAACACCGCATATTGAATTTCATTGGCCAACTGGATCATCGTGTCCACTTCCTGCTGGGTTTTTTTCCCTTTTGCAACCAGCAGTTGGAAATCGGCGTCGACGGTGTACTCACCCCGGAGGAAGGGATTAACAAGGTGTTCTTTCAATGGGAAACGGGCTTTTACGGATTTTTCACCCGTCCAATCTTCACGATGAGTTTTGCGCTCAACAAATATCTGAACGGGAGGTCAGAGTGTGTGAGAGATGTAGGCGTTGGAAATGCAGACGAACTGTTTTATTATCCATATCTCCGTACCAACGTAGTCGAATAGCTTCTGCTCCTTCTGTTTTCTCCAACCTACCAAGGTAGAGCTCGAGGTCTTCATTGTCGAAGTATATAGAGGTTATAGCTATAAGGACGACATAAAACCAGCGAGGAGAAGATCAAGGTAGAACATGAATGAGAGAAGAAGGGGCAAACCAGAATCTTTTGGCTCGTATTCTTTATCGGCATTAAATACTGTGGTTGTGAAGGGTAATCATTGAGCAACGGAGGCGCATGCATCAAGACGGAGCTTTACCCAACACTGGCAGATTGCTGAGAATGGCCAACTTTAGTGAAACTAAATTATCGGGATGGACCTATGCAAACGACTGAATAAAGTCGTCCCGGCGGGATATACAATTTATTTACCCAATATTTTGTAGTCTGTCTGACGAACGCGCTCTGATTTCCACCTGCGCTGGAGTCACCTTGAACGGGATGTCCACGTGTCCTAACAAGGTTATAAAGCTTCGAGAGTTTGACTATAAGGGCATCCCAGTTATATTTATAGAATGGTCGTTTTTCAAGATATTCTTGAATGAAGGAGGTCTTGAGCGGGATGTTGGTTTGTTTCTGACGAGTTATATGAGATTTGATTAGAAAAGATAGACAAGCAGAAAAGGCTTTACATCGTGTTTCTGTATGAAAGGGCAGGCGTAGTTACATAATTGAGCGAGGTAATTTCAAGGTGACAGGACAGCTTGCCTTGAGGATCTTCATAAATCCGGTAATGTTTAGCTTTGTATATAGTGCCAAATCATGGACATCTGCCACGAGGATGGCAACCTCTTCTTCTAAACCATGAAAGTGTTCTTCATAACATTGTTCTCCCTCATCATCAGTAATGTCGTCGTCTGAACCTTCATCATGAGCATATGGGTCTTGTGGGGCTTGTAGGCTTTCCGGGTCTGACGACGGGGAAGCGTTGCTTGAATCTTCAGGAGGTTCATCCGAAGAAAGCTCCTCGGCTACGAGCCGTTGTACGTCCTTCTCTGCTTCTTTGATACGCCGAGAGAGTTCTGACGTCTGGATTGACCTGAGCAAATGCCGGACATGAGCCGAAGAAGACGTAGCCTAACTTACTTTAGCCTTTTGGAAATCATGAATTTTATCAAGCTCTTTCGTAAGCATGACAGTGAACTCATGTTCATCTTGACCAGTCCAACCTGTCGGCACCGTTGTTCGGTACTGGTGAAATGGGGATGAGAAAGTCGGTCATTTTCTATTTTCGTCCAGCTATCTCGTAAAAATCGCGCCCCTCACCTTAAGTTCGCGTTTAAGCAGGTTGTAGCTCAGGTAAAAAGGTCTCCATTCGTTGTACAAGTCAGTCTTATAAGGAACGGTGGTGAGCAAACTTGCAGAGTGAAACAAAAAAATAGAGACAGTGTCCATACACTTATCTTTGTACCAAATTTCATGATTTAGGGAGGAGTACGATGGCAGAAAAGTTTGGCGAAACTGATTTTCGGTGTGTAGACGGCTGAGGAACGTGGGTCGGTCCCGCCATTAAATGGTCACGTGACTGATCAAGGTCCGCTGTCTTAAGCGTTGCAGCGTACTTAGTACTCTTGCGGACATGGCCTCTGCGGCTGTCAACTACTCTGCAACTTCCTTCTCTACGCCCATTGCTAAGGGACCAAAGTTGAATGGACGTAGATCCTCTGTGGCGCGCACAAAAATACTCCTTCTCGGTCTGCGCAGGCATGATCTCATCTCTTTTATCATTTACCCAGCATCTTATTCTTGTGCAACAGGGCTGGTAAAACATCTATCCAGCAAGTTCTATTCAACAATTTACCTCCAAAGCAAACATTTTATCTCGAAACAACGTTGAGCATCGCCAAACATCATATAGAGTCTGTCCTACCCTTGATTTCTCTTCCTTTCTAATAGAATCATCGACATATTAGCACAGTTATTCCACTTGAAATTTGGGATTGCCCCGCTAATATCACCGTCGACACCCTGGGCGTACCTTTGTCCCAGTTCTCCACTATCGTCTTCGTAATTGACATCCGAGTCAGCCCATTCCGCTATTGGTCTTTATCGGTTACTCATCTTGGACGAACAGGATCTATATAACCAACCCATATCTAAGCTCGTAGAGTTCATCGTCGCGTCTTACCATCAAAACCCCGACATCAGTCTGGAAGTTTTTGTGCATAAAGCAGAAAAACTCCAAGAGGATGACAAGATTGGTGAGCGTCGTTCAGTCTTATCTTTAGTCGTCAGTTGATATAGATGTGGATAGAGAACTTTCGACAAATCCATGAACGAGTTTCCGACCGTCTTCTGGATATTTCGCCTGAATATGAGCAAATGCAGCTGAACTTCCACCTTACTTCTGTGTATGACCATTCTCTGCACGAAGCCTTCTCCAAGGTGCTCCATAAACTTATCGAGTCTCTGCCTTTCCTTGAGGAGCTTCTAAATGTATTTTGCGCCGTGAGTAGCATTGCCTGCTGTTACCATGCTTCAAACTGGTGGTAACTTGGAATCAATAGAACTCCCAATCGCCTAAAGCGTTCTTATTCGACACCAAGTCGAGGCTGTATGTTGCAACTGATGCTTCTCCTGTGGATTCTGCAACGCATAACCTATGTTGTGACTATCTTTATATGTTGAACTCCTTCGGACCTCTATACACGTACGTTCTCTTCCTGCCTCCTATCTGTGGTTCAAATAACTTTCCTGATCGTTATCCTAGTTCGATAACGGCAAACTCGAATCGACAAAAGCAAGTGAATGTTACTGCACCTACACCACCCCCTTCGGCGACGTCAAGTGGTTCGCTTTCACCAAAGCTAGATTTACGAGCCGCAGCTTCACCGTCGACATCTTCGGACCAGCAGTTCATAAGAACTTTACAGACCCAAGGTCAAGACTCACAACTAGTTCATGATGGGTCTCCCCCGGATACTCCTATGCTTACCGCCTTGTCGAACCCCAATCACTCGCAGAAACAAGCCTACAGAAATGGGGCGGATTCACTGTCCTCTTCTCAACGGCCTTACCAACTTCCTGTCTCCGTTTCCAATCCGGCTGTTCAAATGAAATCAAAAACCCAACCCCTCTTCTATCCCTCTGCTTCCACCTCGCTCTCGAACCCTTCTTCTTCCTCTGGAGGCACAACAACACTGACCTACCACCTTATTACGAGGCACTTGGCATTATTGGCGGTTATACCTACAGCGGTATATGAAAAACGTAAAGGATTGGTGGAATACAACGTCGTGTTTTTCAGAGAGGGTGTCCAGGAAATATGCGATGTTGAGGATGAGGTAAGAAGTGGCTGATACTACGCGAAATAAATAATACGTGGATTACGGCAAATGAGGCCTTACGGTATTACACCAGTGTTCGAATCTTGAACAGGTCTTGATTCCATGCTTCATATTTTTCTTTGATTTCTTTTTCACTTTACATAATGTTGCATATTTAGGCCCCTTCAATCATTCTTGATAGCCTTCAATTCTAGACCATTTTAAAAGTGAGGTTAAGTACCGCTGCAGTGTGAATTATTAAATTTGGGAGGATACGCGTACGCTCACGTGACCTCATGTAGAAAAATTCGTTGGGGGAATCACGGCTAATTTGGGGTTAAGTATATAAAGTTGTTGGGTTCACCCCACAGCACCATCCTTTCTTCAACGTCTACCATCTAGACAACACACAAAATAGCTGTATCCCAACAGCGAACCCAGTTTATCCAGATGGCACCACCCAATGGACATGCCGTTCACTCGCCCTCTATCACGACACGTCCATTAATTCTTGCCCTTGGACAAATCAGAGTAATTTTTTTTTATTCAAGGAAGACGAATGCTAAGCACCGTTTCAAAGGTTTCAATCCCAGTATCTACCCAACTAGACGAATGGACCGCAGCAGAGGTCCTTAAAGATGAATTTACTCATAACCAATCTCAGCGAGACGCTGTCGATACCACGGTTCAGCTAGAAAACCAGGCAGAAGCAACTATAGAGCTTTCTGCACACTTCCTTGCGCATGTCGCCAGGAGTATATCCAAGGACCCCCAATCAACCCATGCTCGTACCGCGTTGCTCGTCAACGTGTTCAAACACTTTACATCAACCTATCTTGCGACAAAGGACATCCATTCTTTGGCATCCACTTTTGACACCCAGACACGCAAGACCGTCCTTTCTGCGTACTTTTATGCCCTAGCTGTTCTCAAAGAGCAAGAAATAGACGGCCCGATTCCGGAGCAACCAGAATCAGCTCTTCTCACCGCCGCTTTGTCAAAAAAGGCTTCCGTTTTCGCCCTGTTTGGTGGTCAGGGGACGAACGAGGTCTACTTCGATGAGCTCCAAAATCTCCACGACATATACACACCTTTCGTAGCCCCATTCGTCCAGACCCTCACCAACGACGTCCTTGCGCCTCTAGCCGCCGAGGAAGAGGCTTCCACTTATTATACGTTTGGCCTTGACGCAGTGTCCTGGCTTTCAGGCGCGATTGCTCGCCCCGCAGTCCCCTATCTCGCGTCAGTTCCCGTGTCATTCCCCCTTATTGGGCTCACCCAGCTGGTTCAATATTTGGTTGTTTGTCACGTCGCAAACTTGACCCCTGGAGAACTTCGCAGTCGTATCTCTGGGGCCACAGGCCATTCTCAAGGTATCGTCTCGGCTGTCGTCGTTGCGGCATCAGACACGTTCGAAGAGTTCACCGAGAACTCCCGCAAAGCCCTCAGGTGGCTCTTCTATTCCGGTTTGAGAGGCCAACAAGCTTTCCCCGTCACTTCTGTGGAGCCCAGCATCGTTCAAGATGCAATTGCAGGTGGAGAGGGTACTCCTAGTCCTATGTTGTCGATTGCTGGCTTGACTTTGAAGGAACTTCAACCTCATGTCACGCAAACGAACCAGCATCTCCCGCCTCTCTCTCAGCTTCATGTATCACTACACAATGGGCCAAAGACATTTGTTATCACTGGCCCTTCCAAGGCCTTGTTTGGTCTCGTTACGAGCTTGAGGAAGGTTAGGGCACAGAACGGGCTCGACCAGAGCAAGACGCCGTTCTCTCAGCGAAAGGCCGTTTTCTCCATCAGGTTCTTGCTCGTTGGAGTTCCATATCACAGCGAGCACTTGAAAGGAGTCGCAGATTTGGTTGCTGAAGAAGATTTAGAAGACGAGGAATTATGGGAAGCAAAGGATTTGAAGATCCCCGTTTACAACACCGAAGATGGTACTTATCTTTCTTTAATTGAGGCACATATAGGCTAATTTTTTTATGCTTATAGGGTCTGATATGCGTGATTTGAAGTCGTCTATTACGCGCTCTCTTTGCGTTCAAATCTTCACATCACCTATTCATTGGACTAAGGCCACGAACTTTTCGGAGACCGCCACCCATGCCATCGATTTTGGTCCAGGTGGTTTGAGTGGTATTGGGCCATTGACAGCGAGGAATCTTGATGGCCGTGGCGTCCGTGTTATCGTCGCAGGCGAGAAGGGCAAAGGAGACGCCGAGCTTTTCAATTCGCTCGGTGTAAAGTATGAGGCTTCTTGGAATAAGAAGTGGGCTCCTGGCTTGGTTCGAACTAGGTAATCAGTCGTTGCCTTTTTTTTAGTATTTTCTAATCTTGCGGTTTATAGCGATGGTGAAATCCGCCTCGACACGCCCTTCTCCAGACTTCTAGGCAAACCTCCCATTATGGTTGCGGGTATGACCCCTTCGACGGTCAAGGCTGGTTTCGTCAGCGCTGTCCTCGAGGCTGGTTACCATGTCGAATTGGCTGGTGGCGGTCATTACAATGCTGCTGCCCTCCGCTCCAAGGTGGCTGAGATACAGAAGAAAATCCCTGCTGGTGTTGGCATCACGTTGAATTCTTTGTACATCAATCCACGCCAGTTCACCTTCCAACTGCCATTGTGGCAAGAAATGCGCAAGGAGGGTCTTCCAATCGAAGGCTTTTGTGTCGCTGCCGGTATTCCGACCACCGAGAAAGCTGTTGAGATCATCGACGGCTTGAAGGCTGCTGGCATCCGGCATGTAGCATTCAAACCTGGATCCGTAGATGGTATCCGTCAAGTCGTCAACATTGCTGCCGCGAATCCCAGTTTCCCAATCATTTTGCAGTGGACTGGAGGTCGTGCTGGTGGACACCATTCCTTCGAGGATTTCCACCAGCCAATCTTAGCAACGTATCGTGCCATCCGCCACCATGACAACATCAGCCTTGTCGCCGGTTCTGGTTTCGGCTCTGCGGATGATGTGTGGGAGTATTTAACTGGTGATTGGTCTGTGGAACGCTTTGGAGTGCAGCCTATGCCCTTTGATGGGTTTTTGTTTGCCAGTCGCGTCATGGTCGCTAAGGAAGCACACACAAGCTCTTCCGTCAAGGATTTGATTGTCGCTGCGGCTGGTGTAGAAGATGGTGCTTGGGAAGGCACTTATACGAAGCCCACGGGCGGTATTCTCACCGTTCGATCGGAGTTAGGAGAGCCTATTCACAAGGTTGCGACGCGGGCCGTCAAGCTATGGAAGGAGTTCGACGATACTGTGTTCAAATTGCCGAAAGAAAAGAGGGCGCTGTGGCTTGCAGAGAGGAAGGAAGAGATTATTGGGAAATTGAACAAGGACTTTGCGAAGCCTTGGTTTGGATGGAAGAAGGATGGTAGCGTTGCTATCGATCTCAGTGATATGACATATGAGGAGACGGTGTTGAGGATGATTAGGTTGATGTTTGTCTCGCATGAGAAGCGATGGGTCGATGACTCGTTGAGGAATTTGACTGGAGACTGGTTGAGACGCGTGGAGGAACGATTTGCGGGTGTGAACGGAGGAGGAGGTGTCAAATTGTCGTTACTGCAGAACTTTTCATCGCTGAACGATCCGCTTCCGTTCGTCAAGTCGTTCTTCGAGGCCTATCCTCTTGCGGCTGAACAACTCCTTGCAGCAGAGGATACGGCATTCTTCTTAGCAATCTCGCAACGACCAGGGCAGAAACCGGTCCCCTTTATCCCTGTTCTTGATGCCAGTTTCGAGGTATGGTTCAAGAAGGTGAGTTCTGACATGTCAAACCCTTTCTCATTGGATAAGTTACTAATGACATTGAGCTTAGGACTCCTTGTGGGCTGCAGAAGATATCGAAGCCGTCTTTGATCAAGATCCTCAGCGCGTATGTATCCTTCAAGGCCCCGTAGCTGCGAAATGGTCGATAGTGAAGGATGAGCCTGTCAAGGACCTTCTTGGCAACATCAACAAGGCTCTTATCCAGCGGCTCCTTAAAAGCAAATATGGTGGTAGCGAGTCTGCCATCCCCATCATCGATTACCTTGCAGTTCAGGGTAAAGCTGTCTCAAAATATCTACCCGGCGTTGCTCGCACAGAAACTGACAACTCGGTCGCTTTCAAGTTTGGATCTAAGCTTCCGGAGGCTGAAGCTTGGTTTCAGACTTTGGCGGGCTCAGAGCTCAACTGGCTCTTCGCACTTGTTTCTTCCCCTACAATTGTTCAAGGCACATCATATGTCGATAATGCCCTACGCCGCATCCTGGTACCTCGGGCTGGACAGACGGTCGTACTCAAGTATGCGGGGTCACTGCCTTCGTCTGTGACCGTCTACGGAGCTGCTCGATCCTATGGCGAACATATACCGGCTTTCAAGGCTATCAACATCGTCTTCAATGCAGAAACAAAACTGATCGACGTGACTATGTTTGAAGAGCGTCAGGATGTCGCCGTCCCGCTTTCACTCCAATTCCAGTACTGCCCTTCACAAGGTTTCACACCTATTCATGAAATCGCCACTGGTCGTAACCAGCGTATCAAACAGTTCTACTGGAAGTTGTGGTATGGCGACGATGAAGTTCTTCCTAACATTGACATCCACGAGAAATTTATGGGTCCGGAGGCTGCTATCGATTCAAGCGATGTGGAACAGTTCTGTGCCGTGGTGGGGAACCAAGGAGAATCGTTCAAGACCGCGAGGAGCGACAAGATCCAGGCGCCGATGGATTTTGCCATCGTTCCTTGCTGGAAGGTACTATCCATTCCTTCCTTATACCTTATCTTCAAATCGCTAATTCTTGCCATTTTTGTTTAGGCCATTATGAAATCTATTTTTCCAGCTGCTATCGATGGCGATCTACTCAAACTGGTTCATCTCTCAAACAGCTTCCGTATGGTGGAAGGTGCAAAGCCCTTACAAGTGGGTGATGTTTGCCGTCCTGAGGCTCGCATTGTTTCTGTGACCAACTCGAACGAAGGCAAGATTGTCAAAGTCAAGGGCTACTGTTATCGCAACAACCAACCCGTCATCGAAGTCCTTTCGTCATTCCTCTATCGTGGTCGCTTTGTCGACTACGAAAACACCTTCGACACCACTGAGGAGCCAGATTACCTGGTCCCTTTAGAAACGGATGCTGATGTTGGAGTCTTGCAATCAAAGGAATGGTTTGAATGGGAAGACGAATCATCACCTCTTCTGGCCGGCACTTCCCTCATTTTCCGCATACAATCCCAGGTTTTCTTCAAGGATAAGACTGCCTATCGCAATGTCTCTGTCTCTGGTGATATCTTCGTTCGAAATCAACTCAAGGTGCTTGTCAAGGTCGGCTCTGTGGACTTCCAGCAGGATGATTCACAAGGCAACCCTGTCCTGGCTTATTTACAACGCCACGGAAAACCTCAGGGCTTAACTACCCCTCTCGCCAACGAGGGTTACTCGTTGAATACCCCTGACGTCAGCACTGTCTTCAATGCTCCTTTGACAAACGAACCGTATTCGAAAATTTCAGGAGATTTCAACCCAATCCACGTCAATCCTTACTTCTCCGACTTCGCATTTCTCCCTGCTACCATCACCCACGGATTGTGGTCAAGTGCCGCGACTCGCTGTTATGTCGAAAATATTGTAGCTCAAGGTCATCCGGATCGCATGATTGCGTAAGTGTTGTTTACTATAATACGCGGTTATAGAATTTACCTTTCTTTTTATAGATACGACGTCAAGTTTGTTGGTATGGTCCTTCCCGGAGATGAGCTCACCGTCAAGCTTCGTCACATCGGCATGCGAGATGGGAATATAGTCGTCAACATCGAAACCTCCAATGCTCGGGGCGAAAAGGTTATTCAGGGTTCAGCCGAAGTTTCTCAGTCAAACACCGTCTACGTCTTCACTGGCCAAGGTTCCCAAGAACCTGGCATGGGTATGGACCTGTACAACAGTTCTCCTGCAGCCCGTGCGGTTTGGGAAGGCGCCGATGCCCACCTCCTTGCTGTTTATGGGTTCTCGATCGTCGAGATCGTCAAGGACAATCCGAAGGAAAAGACGATCCATTTCGGTGGTATCAAAGGTCAGGCCATTCGACAACGCTACATGGACATGACCTACGACACCATGGACAAGGACGGCCATGTCAAAACTCTGCCACTTTTTGCCGACATCGATGTCAGATGTCCAAAGTACACATTTAGTCATCCCAACGGTCTACTTTTTGCAACGCAGTTTGCTCAGATCGCACTCGTCGTCACCGAGAAGGCTGCGTTTGAGGATATGCGTGTCAAAGGCTTCGTTCAGAAGGACTGCGCGTTCGCTGGACACTCACTTGGAGAGTATTCGGCCCTCGCCTCAATAGCTGATGTACTCCACATTTCTGCCTTAGTTGATGTTGTTTTCTACCGGGGCATCACTATGCAACGTGCTGTAGAACGTGATTCAGAAAATCGCTCAAATTACGCCATGTGCGCCGTTAACCCGAGCCGAATCTCGCCCACTTTCAGCGATGCGGCCCTTCGTGAAGTTGTTGACAGTATTGCTACCAGGACCGCCTCTTTGCTTGAGATTGTCAACTATAATGTTGAGGTATGTTTTATCTTTTTGACCGCGGTCCACCCGATTTCTCATATATCATTAGGGTCAACAATATGTTTGTGCCGGAGAGCTCGTTACTTTGCAGACTATGACGAACGTACTGAACTATCTGAAAGTTCGAAAGTTTGATTTTATGAAAGTAAGAGTAGTTCCTGTATCAATGTCTTTTTAACATTCTAACCATGATTGCAGTTGACCGAGACTTTCAGCGTCGAAAAAGTGAAGGAAATGCTCAGCGACATCGTCAAATCGTGTTTTGAGAAGGCTCAAGAGCAACAGAAAGCTGAAGGTTATATCAAACTTGAACGTGGATTTGCTACCATCCCTCTTCCTGGGATTGATGTACCCTTCCATTCTCGGTACCTCTGGGCTGGAGTTTTGCCTTTCCGTGCTTGTATGCTGACTTCCTCCCTAACCAACTCTGTTTGACTAACCTTCCTCTTTCAGATCTATCCAAAAAAATCAATCCTAGCCATCTTAACCCGGACATGCTTGTGGGCAAATATATTCCTAACCTCATTGCCAAGCCATTCGACGTCTCCCGCGAGTACGCTCAGGTCATCTACGATCAGACTTCCTCGCCGAAACTGGACAAGGTCCTCAAGAAGTGGGAACAGGACAAATGGGCTAGTCCCGAAAATCGCCAAAGACTGGCTTATATTATTCTCGTCGAACTACTTGCCTATCAATTCGCTTCGCCTGTCCGCTGGATCCAGACTCAGGATCTCTTGTTCACTACTTTCAACTTTGAACGTCTCGTTGAGCTAGGTCCCTCGCCTACCCTGACTGGGATGGCAACTCGTACCCTGAAGGCCAAATATGAAATCCTTGATGGGTCGGTCAGCCGGAATCGCTCTATTCTCTGTCACGCGAAGAATGTCAAAGAGATTTATTACCAGTATGAAGACGAGGTCGAGGCCGCTGTCTCTTCTGATGAAATTGTTCATGCTCCTACGGCTGCTACAGCTGCGGCCCCCATCGCCAACACTGTCGCTGTTTCTGCACCATCATCCGGGCCCGTCGCAAGTATCGAAGACGTTCCGATCAAAGCCATCGATATTCTTCTCGTCATCGTTGCCCAGAAGTTGAAGAAACGAGTGGATGAGATCCCTCTCTCCAAGACTATCAAAGATCTCGTGGGTGGGAAATCAACACTTCAGAATGAAATTCTCGGTGATCTCCAGCAAGAATTCACCTCGGCTCCTGAAAAGGGCGAAGAACTTCCTCTTGAAGAACTTGGTTCAGCGTTGGGAAGCGGCTTCAATGGTACTCTTGGTAAATACAGCACGGGCCTCGTTTCTCGTCTCATTGGGGGGAAAATGCCTGGTGGCTTCAATTTGTCGGCTATCAAGAGCTACCTCAGTAAGAGCTGGGGACTGGGATCCTCTCGTTCTGACAGCGTCCTTCTTCTCGGAACCACTCTGGAGCCTCCCAAACGACTTGGTTCCGAAGCGGAAGCCAAGAGTTGGCTTGATGGCATTGTTTCTATCTACGCTCAGCGTTCTGGCATCTCCCTGGCAGCTCCGGGTGCCGGAGGAGCATCCGGAGGCGGTGGAGGTGGTGCAACCATCAACAGTGAAGAATTCCTCAAGTTCCAAGCTGATCAACAGAAGTTTGCTGCTCAACATGTTGAACTCTACATGCGTTACCTCGGACGTGACTCGCGGGCAGGAGAGGTTGCCTTCGATCAGGAAAAAGCCTCCAATCTGGCATTGCAAGCCAAGCTCGACAGCATCAACCGCGAGCATGGCGACGCTTACATTGAAGGAATACAACCTCGCTTCGACATCCTCAAAGCCCGCCATTTTGATTCGTCCTGGAATTGGGTTCGTCAAGACGCTTTGCTCATGTACTACGACATTATTTTCGGTCGGCTTACCACTGTCGATCGAGAAATTACCGCGCGTTGCATTGCCCTCCTTAACCGCGCCGACCCTGACATGCTTCAGTTCATGCAATACCACATCAATCATTGTGATGCTTCGAAGGGAGAGACGTACAGACTGGCGAAAGAGTTTGGTCAAAAATTGATTGACAACACCGGAGAAGTCATCGGGAAACCTCCAATGTACAAAGATGGTACATTCTTCAACATATATCATCTTCCTATGTTCATTACACTGATTTTTTTTTTGAAAGTTACTTTCCCTACTGCACCTCACACAGAAGTTACAGAGAAGGGTGAGATCAAATATTCCGAGGTCGTCCGCGAAAATGTCCGTAAACTCGAAGCGTATGTCGAGGAGATGGCCAGTGGGGATACTGTCTCGGGCGCAGTCAACATCCAGAAGGTTCAAGATGACGTTCTGAAGCTGTGGTCTGTTGTCAAGGCTTTGCCCGAAATCAGCTCAGACCAGAAGAACCGTATTAAATCCTTGTACGAAGGCGTTGTGCGTTCTCTGCACAACAATCACGAACCCAATGCTCGTGTTGCTCCTCGTAGCCGCCGTTCATCCTCCCAGTTCCTTCGACCACAAGTCACTGGTGTCACTGCGGTCACCTCTCTCTCTTCAGACAAGGTTCCCCTACTGCATTTGAAACGCAAGGTCGGCAATACCTGGGAATACAGTAGCAATCTTACCGGCGTTTACCTCGATATCCTGCATGAAATTGCAACTTCGGGAACAACCTTCAAGGACAAAAATGCACTCCTCACTGGTGTTGGTAAGGGATCCATTGGTGTCGAGGTCGTCAAGGGACTTTTGTCCGGTGGTGCTCACGTCGTTATCACCACTTCGAGCTATAGCCGCAAGACTGTTGAATACTACCAGTCAATCTTCCAGTCTTTCGGTAGTCGTGGATCGGCTCTCACTGTCGTTCCTTTCAATCAGGCCTCAAAACAGGACGTTGAAGCTCTCGTAGATTATATTTACGCCAATCTCGGCATGGATCTGGACTACATCTTACCTTTCGCTGGCATCCCCGAAAACGGCCGAGAAATTGACGGGCTTGATGATAAATCCGAACTCGCCCACCGCATGATGCTCATTAACCTACTGCGGATTTTGGGTGCCGTCAAAAACAAGAAAGCAAGTCGTCATTTTGTCACTCGACCAACTCAGGTCATTCTTCCATTGTCTCCCAACCACGGTCTTTTCGGAAACGATGGCTTGTACTCGGAGTCCAAGATATCCCTCGAGACTCTCTTCCAACGATGGGCCTCGGAAAGTTGGGGTGAATATCTCTGTTTGGCTGGCGCAGTCATTGGGTAAGTCTAATACAGCTTGGTTTGCAACATTTACTAATGAATTTTCAAGTTGGACCCGCGGAACTGGTCTTATGGGACCTACCAACATTGTCGCTCACGAACTCGAAAGTCACGGTGTTCGCACGTTCTCTGCCAAAGAGATGGCGTTCAATATCCTCGGTCTTATGCATCCTCTACTCTTTAGCATTACTCAGGTCGAACCAATTTGGGCAGATCTGAATGGTGGCATGGATCGCCTTCCTGACCTCGCTGATATCACAACTCGCATCCGCTCCAAACTCCACAAAAAGGCTGACCTTCGTCGTGCAATTGCCCGCGACAACTCGGCTGACTTCAAAATAATTAACGGAGTCGCGGCCGAGCGCCTCTTCCAAACTGTCAATGTCCTTCCACGAGCGAATTTCCGCTTCGAGTTTCCTACCCTTGAAGTCACAAGTTCTCTGCAAGATTTGGCCCATCTACGGGGCTTGATCGACCTTGATAAAGTTGTGGTCATCACCGGATTCGCTGAGGTTGGTCCATGGGGAAGCTCTCGTACGAGATGGGAAATGGAAGCTCGAGGGGAGTTTACAATTGAAGGCTGCATTGAGATGGCCTGGATCATGGGATATATCAAGCATTTCGATGGCCGACTCAAAGATGGATCGCTGTATGTTGGATGGGTTGACAGCAAAACTAATGAACCTGTTGATGACAAAGAGGTCAAAGGACGTTATGAGAAAGATATCTTACTTCATGCTGGTGTCCGTCTTATCGGTGAGAGATACAAAACTTTTTCATGTTCTTAATCTAACTACTCGTTTCAGAACCTGAACTCTTCCGTGGCTATGATCCCAGCAAAAAGGTCTTCAATCAGGAAGTGGAGCTCATCCATGACCTCGAACCTATCGAAGTGTCCGACTCGGAGGCACAGAAATTCAAGATGCAGCACGGCGACAAGTGCGATATCTGGGCTGGTGAAGGTGGTCAATGGTTTGCAAAATTCAAGAAAGGTGCATGCGTTTTCGTACCAAAGGCATTCAAATTCAGTCGCACGGTGGCTGGTCAGATCCCGACTGGATGGGAGGCCGCTCGCTATGGCATACCGGAAGATATCGTCGCCCAGACAGACCGTGCCACTCTCTGGGCATTGGTTTGCACGGCAGAAGCCTTGAATGCATCAGGAATAACCGATCCGTACGAGTTATACAAGTACATGCACCCATCCGATGTTGGGACATGTATCGGAAGTGGCATGGGAGGTGTGACGAGCATGGCTAAAATGTTTAAGGACCGTCGAGACGAAAAAGAGGTTCAAAATGATATTCTCCAAGAAACGTGAGTCGCTCGTTGTTAAGCGGCGCCCAGTTTCTGTCCTAAATTCATGTCCAGTTTCATCAACACAACGGCGGGATGGATCAATCTTCTCCTACTATCATCGAGTGGACCCGTCAAAATTCCGGTTGGAGCATGGTAATTCTTGTTATCTATTCTTGGTCATTCAAATACTAACGTCACTTTCAGTGCCACTGCCCTTCAATCTTTAGAAATTGCGTCCGACACTATTCTTTCAGGCAAAGCTAAAGTGATGATCGCTGGCGGTTTCGACGACATCAGCGAGGAAGGTTCCTATGAGTTTGCCAACATGAAAGCGACAAGCAACGCTGAGACTGAATTCGCTATGGGTCGTGAACCGACTGAGATGTCTCGCCCTGCAACGACATCGCGTGCTGGGGTAAGTGGCTTGATATAGTCATGAAACAAATAACTAATTCTTTCATTAATTAGTTTATGGAATCTCAAGTATGCGGCTATCTACTTTGGGCTCTTCTTTACTCACACATTATGTAGGGTACTGGTGTCCATATCGTTATGAGTGCGAAGACTGCCTTCGAATTGGGCGCTCCAATACGTGGTATCCTTGGTTTCACATCAACTTCAACGTGTGTCCGCCTGACTTTCTATTATATCCATTAACTTTACCTTCTCCTTACTTAGTGATAAAGCTGGACGATCAGTTCCAGCTCCTGGACGCGGAGCTTTGACAGTTGCGAGGGAAATACAATCCAAGCATCCCTTGCCCATCCTTGATGTGGCTTATCGTTCTCGTCAAGTTGCCTTCCGTCGCAATCAGATCTCACAGTGGCTTCATCACGAACACGATGAGCTGCAAGGGGAGATCGAGTATCGCAAAACCCAAGGCGAAACTGTCGACGAGGAATACGTATCATCTCGCATTGCAGACCTCGAGGCAGAGGCAAGTCGTCAAGAAAAACATGCCCTCTCGATGTATGGAATGTTAGAAGGTTCAGATCCACGCATTGCTCCACTTCGACGAGCTCTCGCTGTCTGGGGTCTTACAGCTGATGACATTGGTGTCCTTTCCATTCACGGTACAAGCACTGGAGCGAATGTACGTGGTCTTAGCCTTCATCATCATATTGTTAAACTATTATTTACAGGAGGAAAATGAAACTCGTATCTGGAACGACATATTTACCACCATATCTCGAAGCCCTGGTAACGCTGTCCCCGTCGTTGCGCAAAAAAGTCTCCTCGGTCATTCCAAGGGAGGGTCTGCTGCCTGGCAAATGGCAGGTCTGTTACAGAGTGTCATTACTGGTATCGTTCCTGGAAACCGCAACAGCGAGTAGGTTTAAAAGATAATGAACGTCACGATATCATGCTGACTTTCTTCAAAGCAACATAGATTCGCGTTTCCATGATCGTCGATTCTTGATGTTCCCATCTAAATCGATTCACACAGATGGTGTCCGCGCTGGTGTCATGGTGCGTCTACGACTCTAGTCTATCTTTATTAACATTTCATTAATATCCATATAGTCATCATTCGGATTCGGTCAAGTAGGAGGTACTGCCCTAGTCATCCACCCTCGGTACCTTTTCGGAGCGCTTGAACCTACGTACTACGAGGCGTACAAGCAACGCAACCGCGTCCGAGCTTTATCCTCCTACAAGGCTATGAGCGACATGATGATCAAGAAGTCACTCGTCAAGATCAAGGAGCACCCTCCATATGTTGGAGATATGGAAGGAAAGGTTTTGCTGAACTCCATGGCTAGGGCCACTTTCGATCCCAAAACCGGCGAATACTCTTTCAAAGGAAAACTTGCCACAGAGGCTCCTTTGGATGTCGCCAATGCCAAAGCCTTTTCTACTATTGCCGCTACCAATGGCCTCACAGATGGCACTGCCGTCGGCGTCGGAGTTGACCAAGGTTCGTCCAACTATTCACTCTTCTGCACGGATTGTTCATCGCCTACGTAATTCAGAGTTGATTTCTTCCGTACCTTCGCACAATCCTACCTTCGTCAGCCGCAACTTTACCGAAGCTGAGATTACATACTGTCGTGCTCAACCATCACCGCCTTCGTCATTCGCAGCTCGTTGGGTTGGCAAGGAAGCTGTATTCAAATCTCTTGGCGTGAAATCCAAGGGTGGTGCCGCCGCCATGAAAGACATTGAAATCATCAATAATGAATCCGGTGTTCCAACTGTCCGCTTGCATGGTGAAGCCAAAGCCAGAGCAACTGATAAGGGCATCTCCATAATCTTGATCTCTCTTAGTCATTCGGAGGTTAGTTGTTCTTGTATTTGAACGCCGCCATGACGCTGATGGTTTATCTAGACTGTCGCTATTGCATTTGCCCAAGCATCGTGATGAGCCTGCTTTCTTGTTCTCTTGGCGTCCTTCGTCGTTTACTTCTTCTCAATAATTCTCATTGATAGATAGACTATACCAAGCACTCATGTCATTGTATATACTTCATAATCTCACGTTTTACTCTCTTCAACCGAGTCCTAAGCATGGTCATCAAAGGCAAGGAACATTATTTTGTACAAGATACGTAAATATTGCAGAAACTGGCATGGTTCCTTTGCCAATATTGGCAAATCAAAATATCATCCATCTCATAACGTCAAGAGACTATAGATCGATCTACTTCAGAGCCTGTTTCATTTTCTGGACGAGCAAGTTAGCAATAAAAAAACGCTTTCAAGGGGTATGTAGAAACCCACTTCTTCCATCTCGTCTAAATCATTCGTTTCTATCCGCATGATCTTTCTCCCCAACTCTTTCTCGATCTCTTCCATCTGCAACCACGTTTTCTTATCATAAACAAAGTTTATCGAGATACCCTTGCGGCCGAATCGGCCCGTTCGACCTGGCGAGAAAGCAAACTCAAAAAGTTGTGCTTTAAAAAGACGAATAGACATACCAATACGATGACGGTAAGTGTCAATATCGGGCCTCCCCTCAGTCGCTTGATCGTTCATGAGTGGCAAGTCATAGTTGACGACCATGTTTACTTGTTGGATATCGATTCCACGAGCAATGACGTTCGTTGTGATTAGAACCTAAAAGCAAATAATGATCTGAATTTGAAAAGTCAAAGTCGGTACAATGTGGTCAGTACCTTCTCTCGTCCATCGCGGAAACCGTCAATAATAGCATCACGCTCTCGAGCGTCTTTCGCTCCATGTAAGGAAGCAACTTTGTGCCCTTCTGCCGTCATACGTTGGGAAATCCTATCTGCCGTATGTCGGTGCTATGTCGTTATAAGTTACAGCAGAGGAAGGCCAAAACAAGTCAGCTAACCTGGCAGAAAATAATACTCTGTCCAACCGTCAACAGCTGATACAAAGAGACCAAGATATCATATTTGTGCTCTTCATTCCGGCAATCCATGTAGAATTGCTTGACGCTTTCAAGACTTAGCTCCTCTTTTTTTAGCTCGATCTTGTTTGCATTAGGAGCAAATTTAGATGCGAAGGTTCGTACGTTGTCAGGGAAGGTGGCGGAGAAAAGAATAATCTGGATTGGCTGATTTCGTGGCAGGAAGCTATAAAAATAAGGCAAAATTTCTAGCCAGAAGGTCATTGAAAGAATGATAAGTCTTACTTCTTGACCCTTAGTGTTTGGTCTCCCAACCCATGTTGGTCAAGCATGTTATCGGCCTCGTCAAGTACGAATACTTTAACATGGGTGACATCGATGACCTGAATTTGTCACGAATGATTAGACAAAAGAGAGCAAGTCGGAGTGGTTCTTTATCAACTGACTTTACGCCGTATTAAATCTGTCATCGTTCCAGGAGTTCCAACAATTACGTGCGCCGTGACGTTGGTCGCATCTTTAGGCAAGTTATCTTTGATCGCGTATTCAGTTTGAACATTCGTAAATTTGCCCATGGCTGTGATAACAGACATGATTTGGCGAGCGAGTTCTCGTGATGGTGCTAAGCATAGGGCCTAGAATTTGCCATTTGATTCGTGGGTGTTGAGTGAAAAATATTGCAAAGGAATAAAGGTTGATACTTGCCTGCGGTTTGTTCAGATTGAAATCAACGCGACTGAGCATTGTGAGGACAAAAGCCGCTGTTTTCCCCGTCCCGGATTGCGATTGACCGATCATGTTGGTAGGTCTGCCGTTGAAGTGGTTGGATCAACAACGATAATTGCAAAAGATGGAGCTTAATGGATACTGACGGGTCGGTGAGCATGAGGGGAAGGGCCTTTTCTTGGATCTTGGATGGTTTATCGAAACCCATGTGGAAGAGTCCTTTGAGGAGATCTTTAGCGCTGAGGGGTCGATGGCGTTAGACTTCTGACAACAACATTGAAAACATAACGATAACAACGTACAGACCGAGTTCCTCAAAAGTCTTCGCGCTGTAGAGTGGAGAGTCCGGGTTCACTTGCTGATCGGCGAGGGTCACCTATGGCAATCAAAACGGATGAGTCAGGTTAAGAGTTTGCCAAAAGATTTTATATCTTACCGTCACTTCGAAGGTGGACTTGAAGAGTTCACTGTTGTCTATCCAACACATTTTAGTACTGAAAAACACCCTTCAAATTTGATATGTTCGAGCTCACTTGGTCCAGCTGGACTCGCGTCGGTGTCCCCATCTGGCGGCGCTATGGCAATGCCAAATGTAAGCATAAGAAGCCATGCAGAAAATGGTGGCTTACCAGAGGATATGAAACCGTCTTCGTCTTTTACCAATGACAGTGACATGGAATGTGCTGTATGATGGTGGTGAGCTCTTTCCGAATGCGGTTTGTCTGCTAATCTAATCTCTCTTTCCATCACACTTCAAGCAATAAAAAAATACGGGTAATTTCTAACATGGTGTCTCAACCTGGAAAAATGCTGATGACGCACAGTACTTGGATGGCACAAGTAGGCACTGCGATGTCGACGGTTCGCAAATCGGCGCCTCTGCTGCTCCAGCGACTGCAACAGGGGCATTCAGTACCCCCAGTAGAATTAATTTACACGCCGCATTCACGATGGCCACTGCCTCACCCCCGAATCATTCACCAACACCCTAACCGGCCTTTGAGAATATCTATATTGGATTCTTCATACAATCCCCCCACATTAGCTCACCTAGCTTTGGCCAACTCACCACGTCCAAGCTATCGTGATGATGGCGAGCAGAACTCGGAGGTTCAGGATGCTTGTGGATATGATGCGAAACTACTCCTCTTGTCTGTGAAGAACGTCGACAAATCTCTTAAAGCGGGGGATGCTACATATCAGCAACGTCTAGAAATGATGCTTTTGTTATCAAAAGTCATCAGAGCAAGTGCCAATACAGATGCTTCCCATTCTTTGCCAGAGTATGAGGCTGCCAATGTTGCGATAGCCATAATAGACAAACCGACATTTGTTGGGAAATCTAGCACGTTGTTGGACTTTCTTCAACAACGATTTACAACTCCCTTGCCACTTGAGCTTACATTCCTTGTAGGTCTCGATACCCTTGAACGTCTCTTCTCTCCTCGGTACTACACCTCAGAGACTGATATGATGGCCTCGCTCCGCCAATTCCTCTCGCCTGCCCCTCAAGGTGATAACTCGCGCATCGTCTGTGCAGAAAGAGTTTCATCCCCAGCTGAAGCAGTTCAATGTACTGATTTACCTCTTGCGAAAGAGTTCATGGAATCGGACCGAATTGTCATGATCAACATCGGGAATGTTGTGAACAGTTATAGTTCAAGTGTTATTAGAAGTGCCATTGGTCGTTTCGGTTTGGGACAAAGCGTCGACCAGGTTGATGGATGGAAGAGTATGGTTACGAAAGACATTGCTGATTATATTATTGAGGAGCGGCTCTATGTGGATTAGGATACAGATTGGACTGTCTTCCATGCTCAAGTGTGCCGCTGGACTTTTCAAGTTTTTTTTTTACCTCATATATTCCTTCCTCAGAGTCAACTTACTTTCTATTCTGGCTTTCTGATCCTTGCTCGGATTTGGAGGAGTTTCAAGGGGCAGTCCTGTACATAGAAGGTACGCCACTGAATCTATTTGTCAAACTGAGGTCTGCTTTACAAGAACCTCTGTAGTTGTTGGATGCGTAATAAACTGGGTTAAACGTCGTGCTTCAGCCGCTGTACATCACCCGTCTGAGGGTGCGAATGTCTAGATAAGAAAAACGTGTCTCTTTTGTTTGCCAGCTAACTCCGTAGCTCAGGGTTTTCTTATCAGCATGATTTCGGCTATTGCGATTCGAATATGAAGCTTCATTCAAAATCGGTTCTTGAGAACGACTTTTTCTTCAATACTTACGCCACCTTCGAATTCGTCATCTTTGGACAGGCGTTCTCAGCTCACGATTCCCTATCATTCTAATACTTTCAATCTCTACCATTTGAAGGTTAAGGTTTGGTCGTTGGTGATGCTCGCCTGATTCATGATTTTTGTTATGGAATGTCTACCTTGTTTCGACCCACAGAGTGGATGTCTCCTCCTCGGTTCTTCCTAGGACACTTCCTTTCTAAAGTTAGCAGTCCATCGGTATATGTGGTCACCATACGCTTCTCTACGGATGTTGTACGTTGATGGAAAATGCAGCAGGTGGAAAGAGTTCTTGTAAAGTACCTTTTTCCTGGGCATGTCACAAAATTGCGCAGAATTGCCTATTGATGCGCGCAGTCGGTGCGTGCCAGAATATTGACCCACACAACTACGTTTTTCATAGAAGTTGGTTGAACCCTAATACATACTGTGGCTGTTTGATGTTGCAGGGATCTTCCATGAAAGTGTATGTCATCCCAAACTACAAATTTCAGGCTCTGGTGCTAATGATTGACGGGTAAACGGGTAGAATGTTAGATGAAAAGGGCGTTGCAATTTCAGAATCATTGCTGTGTTCAGGGCGGCGAACGGAAATATAAGTACAACAAACATCGTGCTCAACTCGGCTTAGCTTTGCTCCACATTTTGAAGTACGATACTCGCTGTCGTGTCGCATGGTTTCGTGCCATGATAATTTCCGCTGGCTCTAGCTTTCAGTGCCAATGGGAGTTTCCTTCACGTTCTGAAACACCTAAAATGGCCAAGCGTAATTCAACCCTCTTGGCTGCTTGAATTGCTTTCCAAGTGCCTTCGCTGGTTTTCCCATTTCGTGAACATCGATCTTTCAAGCTCGATGGTGTATGCTTACAAGGCACTATACGACACTATTACCATTTATAAACATATACACTGTGAGTATATTTTTTCCTCACCTCTTCTTCCAAGAATTTGTGATCCAATCTTAAATTACTTTTTTGTATGCCGACACAGTTATCAGTACCCTCTAGCTTGTTAAGGCTTGCTTAACTTGCTTATCGCCCTAGGTGACACCGGACTTTTCATTGGCCCTACTGTCTACCGCGGCTCGTTCCGCTCTGCTGAGCTTAACTCAAAACTGTTTTAACTCTGATCATTGATCACCGACTTATAAATTCGTCCAAGGGCCGGCTTTCCTAATCTTCAAATTTCTTCGCAGACGTAATTTGGACGCGGTATCCGCAGATCTATAGGCGAGTGAAACAACATGTTTTTGAAAAAAAAAAAAAAATATCTGTATTACTGTTAAATAAAAGCAAGCTGGAAGGCTATGAATGCAGGGCTGTGATTTGCCCTGGTATATGAAATGTCGGAAATTATATCGTTAATGAAAGAAAAAATAGTCCGCTCAAGTCATGAAATGTTTTATATTCACGATTCCTGTAGCGAGAGTTAACCCTCAAATCCCAACTGGCACTCTATAGTGACCAATTTGAACTCTGCTATCGTTCAAAGTTACGGGCTCAAAATCCAAGTACGACATCATCTTCCAATCCCAACTTTCTGAAAGCGAGAATTTTTTTTACTTGGCCGGTCAATGAGCGAAGGCACCCCAGAATTCGCGGAGCATCTGATAACAAAAGCATCATATCGCGGTATTCTAATTTCAGGTACCATGAGGCTGAAGAAATGGTGTCCAACGCGGTTATTCAATTAAAGATCGAAGTCTGAATGTGGGACGTCAGCGAGAACGCAAGTTGGCCAAGGGGGTCGAGATCGCAACGACAATCATGTGGAACCGTAGATGGCAGGTATCCGATACTCGGCATGCTACACGAATTGCGCTGATTGGGTCCTCACTATTCTTCTGCGAAGTTCGAACTCACACTGCGTGTAATCATGGAAAAGAGATGCCATCTACCACCATAACGGCTCGTGTAAAGAGCGATATGAAAATGATTATCGATACGATTGAAAACACGCCAATCGATGGAAAAACTTGGGAAAAACTATCATGTGTCAGGCCGCCACTGAGGTGTGCAAGTTTGCGCGGAACCGTCTCCCTGAAAAACTATTCGATTTCAAATTCTGTGCTTCATATTAAAAACTCGTTATGATTTGATGTTCCTTGAAGCAAAGGGAAAGGTTGGGGGAAAGTGATTGCGGTTCGTCGGAGGTGTATGTGATCACGGTCATGTCAGCGGTTCAACAACCTACGACTTGGTCTCCTATGTTCTGGCTGCTGGTTTCAAAGGTTATTCGAATAATCATCGTGACCCTAACATCCGGGGTCCTTGATGATACCACTGTCCTTTCCATTAAATCTAAACCAAACGGAAACTTGTGAAACCACAAATGGCTTGGTTTTTGGACGCCTGACATCCTGCTTAGGTCTGTTAAAGGCTTCTGGAGTTCATTTACACTACTGGGCTGATCCATGGCATCGAGGCATTCTCGATCTTTCTGATCTTTGCTATATCAGTTACTCCGTCTAGAGCCGACTAGCCACTGGGATGTAGGGACTTACCTGTATAAATGGCAGCCCACAGAACGAAGCAATTGCGGACCTACTAGCAACCATTTTCAAGGGTCTAACTTCATATCCTCATGGTCTCCGCTTCCGCCAAAGAGGCTTGCCAGATTCTGGGCATCGCTGAAGGTGCTAGTCCCGATGAAATCAAAGATGCTTACAGGACAACGGTAGTCATCCATCAGAGTACCTGGTGTTTGCCTGAGAGCGTATTCATCGTCCTTTAGGCTCTGAAATGGCATCCAGATCGACATCATAGCAGATATGATAAAGAACTTGCGACTAGATATTTCGCCGAGGTGTGTAATGATCGAAATCATTACATTTGATTTACGTCGTTGATCCTTTTATTTCTGAGGCCACGAATGCATACAGGGCATTGGTACGAGAAGGATACCTCAAATATCGCAAGGTTCCCGTGGTCAATAACATACCTGATCCTCATCCAGTACAACGACCTCCTTTGATGGCACAAAAATCCAGCAGTCAATCCTCATTATCATTGGATTCTTTTATCCATCTGGTCGCTTCTAGTACTGAATCCCATACCACTCCATCGTCAAGCAATCGCGAAAGTCCCCGTTCCTCATGGAAACAGGGGATTCGCATTCCGTCTGAAACAATAGCAGCTCAATATCGCAACACAGCTCCTCCAGTGAACAATTTCCATTACGAGTCTCCTCAACGAGGCGTAAAAGGGCCTGCCATGTACAAACCCGTCCCCGCTGCCCAATTCCACCATCAACAAAATCAACAAAAGAGGCCTAAAGCGCCAAAGGCACCCTCGGCGAAGCTAGAAGGAGGAATACATCAAAGGTGATTGTCTTCCGCCCATGCTTATAAATTTGGCCTCTCATTTTAGAAAAGGTCAACCAGGATTCCTCCTCAAAACCCGGCTCCATCTTCCGTTCACCACCATAACTTCCGTCAATCTCAGGACCATCCTCGAGATTATGTTAATCGGAAGAATGACCTGCCGCCTTACAGCCTCCCTCTTAGATCGATTGGCCCGGCACATCCTGGGGAGTGGGTGTACTCAATCGCTCTTACATTGGAGGAACTTTTCACTGGCAAGCACTGCCATTTCGGCATTACTCGCTACTATGCCTCAGGCAGGTCGAAGAAAGTAGTCATAGAAATTGACATTCCCGCTGGATGTCGACCAGGGACCAGAATTCTCTGCCGTAACGTAGGCCACGAATGGAAGACGAAATGTTTTCAAGATATCACATTCATCGTAGAAGAAAGTCCTCATGATCGGTTTATACGTTTGTTTGATGATCTCATCATGGATGTAAGAGTGCCTTGGGTTGATAGCTTGAAGCGACAAGGTGGGAAGGTCCCCTTTGTCGGGATCGATGGCCGAAACTTAGTGGTTCACATCGATTATCCACGGGATAAGAACATGAAGGGACGTAGCATTATTAAGGGCGCCGGTATGCCGATCAGGGAGGGTGGCCAGATGACAGGGAGAGGAAACATGGTCGTCCAGTGCGTTTCCCTTCCGGTTCGAGAATCTCGCAGCATTAATTACCACCGCAGATGGGAGATATTACCTCCTAAAACAAAAATCTTGCATTTCATACAGCAATTCTGGGGATTTGGCTTCAAAAGGAGGTCATAAGAGTCACCAGTCACTATTTACAAAAATACGAGTCTGGCACATACGTTTCGTATCTTTATCATCCAACGCATTCAACGCATTCAATGATGTTGTTTGATCTTTCTTGTAATGTACCTAGCACAGTAGCCAATTATTCTAGATGAAAGAATCTGGACAAGAAGTAATGACATATATACCCTCGTCGCACTGGTGGCAACTTACGTGTCGACATCCAATGAGAATGTGTGAGAGGGAGGCTCGAGGCATTGCGAGTGACGAAAGACCGCCCGTCTATACTGTGTAGGTTGCACCGCACGGCGAATCGTCGGCGATCGATAAGACTGAAGCCAGATTCCGAATATGAATCGTCTCCTACGTTATGCGCAGGGTCAAACGCATTGACATACTTCGAAGTAAAAGACATTGATTGCTCGGACCGATCTGGCGGATGCCTGTTTGAGAGAATGGACTTGGGATAATTTGAAGTTTTTGCGAGTGCACTTGGTTGCTTGGATCCATGTGATTCTGAGGGGTTGGCCTTTGTCAGAAGAAGATAAAGAAATCTAGTTAAGGTTAGAAGGGCCAATAGGGGGTGACGGCGACTGGGTAGTGAGAGCGAAAACCACGCATGCAGCTAGATGCAGCTACAAGAATGATGTGTGGCCAGGTGACTGTTGTGCTATAGAAAAAGCCGAAGTTGAGCCTATATCCTTTGGCAATTTGCTCACATGTTAGATTTGAAGATTGACACAAGTGGCATTGATATTGAGCTAAGTTGACATGTACAAAGCTTTCTCCCAGTGAATTTTCAAATGAGCACAAGAGAACAGTGCTGCTGAATATCTAGGCCAAGCAACAATACAAGGAGGGGGGTCACGCTATTCATTATCATCATCATCATCATCATCATCAGATATGTAAGTTGTTATTAAATTAGAAATATACCTCTATCGTTCCGAGTCGGCCATAGACTCAACTTTCCTAGGCGATGGAAGAGCAACTTGGGGTCTGAGAAGGTCCAGAGCATTTGATCGGTATCTCAGATTACTGATATCCCGCCCGCTTGATGCTCCAGTGCCTGAGCGTTCTTAGCCTATGCAGGCGGCATGTCGATGAGGCGAGAAACGGTCTAAGGTAATTCGTACCCAAATCGAGTAGCGTAGGCAATATATCTGGCTAATTGATAGTGTGGTGTTGATGCTCCAAGTTCGTGAGATTTACAAGAATTTTAGATTAGCTAGCTTCAAGTTGAATAAGAGAGGGTTGAAGGGAGTACTTGCCAGAACAATATGTCAAAGACTTTCAAAAACTGACTCATGAGCTTTCTCGTGTTTCCCAAGACGTTACAGACGGGGCCTTACTCGCCAAATATCCGAAGTCTTAGAGTGGCTTTGTCAAGCGTTTCCCCCTTGATATCGATTTCTCGAATAACAAGTAAGGCTATCGCACTGAAATTCGAAGGCTTAGGGCCTAAGAGCAATGTTAGGCAGAACGACAGAGTAGTATGGCCATTGAAACTTGCCTTCAGATATAAGGTAGTAAGCACGGTGCTCCAGACCTGTTGGTGTAGTC
>Ga0193743_1000042_pt1 | contig 86371 bp, 87 predicted proteins | sample L2c2metaG_FD_143038 | JGI IMG/M metagenome (GOLD analysis project Ga0193743, IMG submission 143038) | Soil microbial communities from a riparian zone of the East river system, Colorado, United States - L2c2 | ecosystem: Environmental > Terrestrial > Soil > Riparian zone | place: USA: East River... | reverse complement strand
TAGGTGTAATCAATCCTATCGATTCCACGATCGAGACACCTGATGAGGTGCGTGAACGCATTCTCGAGGCGGCTTCCATTCTTCCTGTGGCGCAACTTGCAACTACAGACGATTGTGGTTTTGCTCCGTTTGCCGATGATACTTCTACCGCTCGCGATGTGGCCTTCAGCAAAATTCGAGCGAGAGTTGAAGGCACATCACTGGCTGCTCGTGAACTCGCCTGAGAAGATTGATCCCCTGTATCAATCTTTTGGTTGAGGTGATGCCGAATCGCTTGGCGTACGATGTTTTCTTCAATGGAAATAGCACGCTCACCATAGTGAAAGCACATGCTTTCGAGGTAGAAGAATGACTCGTTTATACCGTAAGTTTTTGGCATCGGCCTTCATCGGAGTGACCTGTTTCGCCATCGCGGCAGATGGCGGCACTAACATCACAGTCTCTGGTTGGGTGATTGATTCGGCATGCGCCTACACCAAGGGTCTCGACAAACCCATCGGCGTAGCGTGCGCCAAGGCATGCGCAAAAAACGGCTCTCCGCTCGTCATCCTTCGCGATGATGGCACGATCTTCCTCCCCATCGACAATAAAACGCCTTCCTCTTCGCAAAACCCGAAGCTGATGCCGTTTGCAGGCGAGCATGTAACGGTCACCGGCAAAGACTATGTTCGCAACTCTTCGCATGCCTTGGTTATCGACAAGATCACCGAGTAGGGTGATCGATGCAGATCCCCAATGGCAGCGAGATATTTATGGTGCAGGTATTCGAAGAAAAGAACGTTTAGTGTGCCGATAAACGTGCATCTCGTCACTTATTTCTCGATGGTCGGAAATCCAGAAGGTACGGTCAGTCGATCATTTATTGAAATTTCGATAGAAACTACTTCGATTTGGCCGGAAATCCAGTCATTCGCTGGGGCTGGCACAATCTGCGGCATAGTCTGGCAAGCTGGCTGGTTTCAGAGGGCGTGGATGTGAAGACGGTCTCCTCGATGTTGCGCCACAGCAATATCAAAACCACGCTGGGAATCTACAGTCACGCCGTCGGTTCCAAGCAGTTGGCGGCTCAGGGACAGTTTCTCAACACGCTGCTCAGCAACGCGCCGGTCCAATAGCGGAACGAAAAGCGGAATGGAATGTGGCGCGGGAGCGGATCGGAAATCCCGTATCTGATTGAAAGATATGGTAGGCACGAGCGGATTCGAACCGCTGACCTCTACCGTGTCAATTCTTCGGTGGAATGTAACTGATTTATTTTGAAGGCCTTCGTCGCTCTCGAAAGCCCTCCAAAACCCTCAAAGAACCGCTTATTGCTCCGATATTGCTCCTGACAGCTCCTTATTGCTCCGGTCCAATAAGTGTTTTGTTTTCATGGGCCATCCGATTGCGGTACCCGATCCCTTTGTTGGCCGGAGTTGTGACGCAGTTGGGAGGCAAGCGAGCCGGCCAGGCGATGGGGTTGAACGCTTTCATCCTCTTTACTGGGTTCGGCATAGGTAGCATGTTGTTCGGTGCTATTGTGCCGCTTGGTTTCGGAGTGGCATTAGCTATCTTCAGTTCAGTGCAAGTGATATTCGGTCTAGCCGTACTCTTCTTGTTTCGTACAGAGGCCACATCGAAACGGTCGTGATCGCTGGTTTCGGGTATTCATTTCTCCAGGTACGGACTTTAGTTGGAGATCGCATGTGCGGCTACACAGCGTTACCATGATAGTGAATTGACATGCATGCAAAGACACATTGGGAATCCCTTTACGCGAGAAGAGCACCAGAAGAGACCAGTTGGTATCGTCCGCACCTCGATGTTTCATTGTCCTTGATCGACCGTGTAGCGCCCGGCCATTCGGCTGCCATTATCGACGTTGGAGGCGGAACGTCGACGCTTGCAGATGATTTGATTCGACGCGGCTATGCCAATGTCACCGTCCTCGATCTCTCGGAGACTGCTCTGCGTACAGCGAAAGAGAGATTGGGTCCAGGCTCGGCGCAGATTCAATGGTTAGCCGCAGATGTTTGCGAAGTCGATCTCCCGTTAGATCACTACGACCTGTGGCATGATCGGGCTGTCTTCCATTTTCTTATGCTTCCCGAGCAGCGCGCCTCCTACGTGGAAAGAGCGGCAGCGTCTGTCAAAAGAAACGGTCATCTCATAGTCAGCACGTTTGGACCGGAGGGTCCAACGCGGTGCAGCGGGTTAGATACTGCATACTACGATGCGGCGGCTCTCCAAGGTGAAGTCGGTTCTCAGTTCCGTTTGGCAGATAGCCAGATTGAATGGCACACAACACCTTCCGGTGGGAAGCAGCAGTTTCTATATTGTCTTTTCGAGCGGATTTGATCGCCGTGCCGGACGGTGCGAGAGTGTGACAGCCATGCCTTTCTACAGAGACCACATCTACCCTCACATCGTGAAGGGGTTGGGCGATCCAAAGCCGATCCGCGATGTTCGTGAGCGGATTGTCCCTTTGGCCGAAGGGACGGTTCTCGAAATCGGTGTAGGCCCTGGCGTGAACTTCGCTCACTACAATCCCGCAAGAGTAAATCGGATTTATGCGCTCGAACCCAATCCAGGAATGATTCGGCTAGCAGAACCTCAACGGTGCCAGACCAAGCTCGACATCGAATTCCTGGATCTTCCGGGTGAACGCATTCCTTTGGATGATGACACCGTCGATACGGTGATTAGTACGTTCACGTTATGCACGATTCCCGGAGTTGCTGAGGCTATTCGTGGTATTAGGCGAGTCTTGAAGCCCGGCGGTAAATTCATCTTCTTCGAACATGGGATTTCACCCGATCCCGAGGTCCGACGCTGGCAGGAGCGTCTGGAGCCGCTAGGCCGCTGGGCATTTGAAGGCTGTCATCTGACGCGTGACATTCCATCCCTCCTGGCAGAGGGCGGCTTCCAAATCGAGCAGGTGGAGATGGCGCACCTCGTTCCATTCCCGAAGGCGTGGACGTACTGCTGGTGGGGCACTGCCATTGGCGGCTAGGTGGTCCCTTCAGAATGTCATTGAATCTCCGGGCCTAAGGTATCCTGTATGCAGGAATGAAGGCATTGCGCCAATTCGGAGTGCTGGTCCTGCTGCTGGCGACTTGCCTGGCTCCGGCGATGGCCTGCATGGTGCCCACTGCGGCGATGAGCACTCAGGAACGCGTCTGCTGCCGCATGATGAAAAACCAGTGCGGTCAGATCGGAATGCCGGCGTCGCATAGCTGTTGCCAGAAGATTCCGCCGAGCGTCCACGATATCGCGTTGGATACCAGGCCAATAACGTTCCATCCGGTTGTGGCACCTGTCATCTGGTTGGCTGCTCCCGAGCTGGTTAATCCGGCCTCCGCTGTCGCCGGATGGGTTGAACACTCCGACTACTCGCCTCCGAAGTCTCCGCCTTCGACCATTTCCATCCTAAGAATCTAGTAGTCTCCTTTTTCTCGCTTCGTTTGGTTGAGCGTACGCGTTTTTGCGCGTCTACGTTCGCTACCGATCGTTTGGCTGAGCGTATGCCTCTTTGGGCGTCCGCGGTTGCCAGCGACCGTAAGAGGTAGAACCCGACTGGCTCATAGGCGGCTTCGATCATATGGAGCGCCTTTGCCTGGTCCGTCGTAAGCTCAGGGTGGATTGAGGGTTCTTCGACCGGTGTGGGTGCAGCTGGCACCGGGACGATTGCTGTTGCCCCGACGCTACTCCCTTTGGCCGGATGTGGTGGCGAGAAGAATGTCTCTTGAGAGTCCGCTTCCGGTTGCGGCTGCGCGAGTCGCTTGCGCCAGCGTCGCGCGAGATTGGTCAGGCGACCGCCATTCGAGTCCGGATCTTTCATCGCTGGGACTACTGTAACGACACTCCTGGACGATAAGGTAAAGGAGCTCTTGTTGATGTACCAGTTCGGGATCAAGGGGCCCTTTCTTGATATTGACGGTGGAGGCTGGAGGCGAAATCTTCTACGGCTTTGAAAGGGGAGTGGATATCAGTAATGGTGGCCAGAGACGGCTTTTTGTCAGTGCCACACACCGCTTTCCGGGTTCCGACACCCGGGATCGTCCTGAATCGTCTGGATATCGCGGCTGGATTGAGCGTACCTCTTTGATCTATACATACTTGCCTCATTGACATCTTTATCCCGCTAAATCAGACGTTGGGGTCTCTTACATTCTGTTTCAGGTCATGATGGTGGCCTTTACCGTGATGATGGTGGCCTTCTCTGCAGAGGGTGGTCAACACAAGAGCGTTTTCCGTACCAATCGCAAATGAGTGAGTTAAGGGCGTTCTTCAGCGAGCCCAAAGAACAGGGCTATCTTCTCAGCAATCGACACGCCTTCGGTCTGCTCGATTCTGGCATTGATGTTGTCGAGGAAGTGATCCGCGCCGCTCACTGCCTGCAAGCGGAAATCGGCACCGGAGGCAGCAAATATCTGCTGTGTATATTTCTCAGACTTATAGGACACTCTGGAGAGGCCCTTCGCACCTTGTCCACCCAGTATGGGAACATTTTGATCGTCTTCCCCATGAATAGCGAGAATATGTTTTCCACGAGCACCAGGGCAATTCTGAACGGTTAGATTCAAAGGGCCAGAGATGGAAACGGCAGCGGCATAAATATTGGCTTCACACATAAGGCGCATCGTCATCATCGCCCCGTTGGAATGACCGATCCCATACACTCGGCTGGGGTCGACACCATATTCGTCTACAAGATGCTTGACGGCGTTCGTGATGTAGCCGACATCGTCGACATTGTTTTCCGCCGGAACTCCGCAACAACCACCGCCTGCATTCCAACCCAATTTATCCGGGCCGAATCGCCTGGTCACGGGCGTACCGTTGAGGTAAGCAACAATGAAGCTGTTCTTCCTGGCGACCTCATCCATCTTCAATCCCTTTTCCGACGCTCCGCCTTCGATCCGCGAAGCATTCCCAAGCCCGCCATGCAGGACGATAACGAGCGCCCGTTTCCCTCGACCAGGCATATTCGGCGCGGCATAAACGAGCAGTTCCCGCCCGTTATAGTTCTCGGAGGTGACGCCTGGCGAGGATGTGGCTTCACTGAGAAGGCGCTCGGTAGGTGAACCAAACGGACCTGCCAAACAAGGCTCGCTGAGCAACAATCCCATGATTATGACGGCTGTTGCGGACCTGTATCGCAATGAGAGTCGTAGCATATTTTGTCCTTCACTTCGGATACACACACGCGTCAATCGTTGCTCCCTATTGATGTACCACCCCATTGCTGTGGATCTATATCCAAAACAGTTTGTGAGAACGTCCAGCGATGTCCCGCAACATCTTCGACGCTATACTGCCGCTCTCCATACGGATAATCGGCTGGCGCAGAGAGCAAGCGAGCTCCATGCCCTATCGCGTTTGCGCTATGCCGGTAGACGTCATCCACTCGCACCATGACGGCTCCTGAAGCAGTACTCGAGCTCGGCTGGTCTTTCGTAACGACAATCGCACCTTCGCCTACATTCAATTGAGCGCGATGGTCCCCGATACGCAGTCGAAGCGTAAAACCGAACGCCTGGCAGAGCCAATCAACTGCCTGACTGACATCGGGATATGGAAGTACCGGAATAACCGTACATTCCGGCATAGATCGATTCTTACGCATCCTTAACCAGTCTCCTGACCTTGATCGAAGTGCCCAGAAGGATAACCGGGCTGTGATCTGCTGCAAATCACAGCCTCAGCCATCTTTAGGGTTGTGGTGCAGGTGCGACGGTCCGGGTATTGGTCACCTGACCGTTGGAGACGTTGCGTTGATCGGTGTAGACGCCACCGTTAGGTCCTACGGCCGTCTTGGTGCTATTCAGTTGACCGGGTTCAGCGGTTCGCTGTGACGTGTATGTTGCCCCATTCGGTCCTGTCGCAGTACGGTTGTCGGAGTATTGTCCGTTCCCTGCAGTGCGCTGGTTGGTGTACGTTGCGCCATTTGGTCCGGTCGCCGTCTTGGTACTCGTCAGCTCGCTGTTCTGGACGGCCTTCTGTGAAGTCCGAGTAGCACCGTTCGGCCCCGTCGCCGTACGAGTGTCCGTGTACTGTCCGGCTGACGCATTTCGTTGATTAGTGTATGTGGCACCATTCGGACCTGTAGCTTGACGTGTACCCGAGACCTGTCCGTTCCCGCGAGTCTGCGTTACCGAACGTGTACCACCTCGGGGGCCGGTGGCGGACCTGTGCCGGGTGACCTGTGCAGGTGCCATGCTGGTGCAGAGAAGAATACCTGCGACGGCAAGGCCAGCCTTGAATTGAGCGATCATGTTTCACCTCATTAGTGAGAGTCACGGAAAGTATGCCGTGCATCTATTGGAACGCAATGAGTACTCTCAAGTCGCTCGCTCAAATGTATGGATATGTAAAGTTCGACTAACAACCCGACGCTACAAATCTTTACCCCGCAATCCCCTAAAACAAGCAACTCATTGGCACGAGATCAGTCGTAGCAGAGGAAGGACGTGAGGTAGACCAATGGACACGAAGTGGATTGCGGGGAGAGTAGTGCTCAGCCTACTCACGACCCTAAGCGTGATGGCTCAAACCGTTGCTGAGAACAATGTCTTGAAACCGAAACCGCCCGTCCAGGCTCTCCATGGACCTGGCAGCAGCGAAGTTTCATCTCACTCGATAGTTCGCGTCAAGATCGCGGACGGTGGCCAAGGGGGATGGCTCTTCCTGCCTGCTGAGCCCAGTCCCAATAAAGCACCGGTCGTTATCTTTTGCCATGGATGGAGCGCCATCCTTCCAAGGGGATACCAGGCGTGGATTGATCATCTCGTCATGCGTGGAAACATCGTGCTATGGCCTAATTATCAGGATGATCTGATAACACCAACTCGAGTCTTCGTGCCCAGCGCTGTGGCAGCAATCAAAGCAGGACTGCAGATCCTTCAATCTGGACAATACAGCGTTCGTCCCGATCTTGGTCGAGTCGCTGTGGTGGGACATTCTGCAGGAGGAATGGTTGCGGCTGGAATTGCGGCCAGAGCAACCGCGGAAGGGTTACCAAAGATGAGAGCGCTCATGCCCGTCGAGCCTGGCGATAGCCAACGTGGAGGCGTGGCTTCTGTACCTTTGGCCGATTTGAGCACCCTTCCGGCAGACATCCTGATGATTATTTTGGTTGGTCAGGAAGATACTTCCGTAGGGACCTATGACGGAGAGCGGATCCTGCACGAGTCCACGTCTGTACCCGAATCCAATAAAGCCCTCTTCATGCTTCACAGTGATGACCATGGTTCACCCGAATTGGTCGCGAATCATTACACACCTTCCGCGACCCTCGACCCCGATGGCTCCTTTGCAAAGGAACCATATAAACCGGGGAGTAGTCGAAATACCATCGATATCGGTGTGGTCAACACCTTCGACTACCTCGGCACGTGGAGACTGCTCGACCAACTTCTCGATGCAGCATTCGCCCCTGAAGGGAGGAACCGCCTCTTCCAAGATCCGAGCATACTTAACATGGGAACCTGGAGCGACGGTGTTCCTGTGAAGCGGCTCACCCGTCTTAACTAGACATTCCTCGTCACTACTGCATATTGGCGCCATTTCGCTGTTGCATGCGCGCCTGCATCTGCTCTTTCATTTGCTCCTTCATCTCGGCATACGTCTTTTTCTGGTCGCTCGTCAGTATGGCCTCGATCTTCTTGTCACTGTCGGACATGATCGATTTGGCCTTCCTTGCCTTCTGCATGCGCCGTCCCGATGTATCGGCCATCAGCGCCCTCATCTGTGTTTGTCGATCTGCGATGATCGGGGTAACCTTCGCCTTCTGATCGTCAGAGAGATTCAGCTTGCTGCTCATTCTGACAACCATCTCCTCCGGGGTTGGCCATCCTCCTTTTGTTTGAGGAGCAGCCTCACTCGGGATCGACTGACCACTTGATGGCGGAGACGGCTGTTGCCCCCACACAAACGTCGAACTGGCACTACCGACTGCTAGACATGCAACGAACAAGAGCTTCGATTTCATAGATCCTCCTTCATTGAATCTAGGACACGATGCGCTGTAGAAGTGCCGCAGCACCTGTAAAGTTTTGTCCGAACCGCGGTATCTATTGGCGATGTCGTACATACTGGATTCCTACGCTGCGGAATTGCCGCTCAAGGACCGAACAGGAGGTAGGTATGACCATGGAATCACCCCGTCCGGTGCTGCGGATCTTTGAAAAGGATCTTGCAAAATCGTTCTACATCGGTTTGCTTGCCTTCAATCTGGATTGGGAACACACCGCCCTGACAATGGCGGACCATCCATCATGGAAGTGAGTCGTGATGGGGCTACGCTGCAATTATCGGAGCACTATGGGGATGGATCTCCGAGGGCAAAGGTGATTATCGGGGTCGACGACATTGATGCCCTTCATCGGGAACTCATCACAGAACGGCCAAATAGACACGCAAAACCCGGTATCGAGACAACCGACTGGGGTGGAAAATAGTGAGCATTGCGGACCCCTTTGGCAACCGACTTGTCTTTGCCCAAAGGGTAACGTCAGATGACGAGTAGGGATGAATGCATGAATAGCTCAATACTCTTGATAGACGACGACGTTGAACTCTGCGAATCGCTGACTTGCTTGCTGGAGATGGAGCAGATTGCCGTCACTTCTGCTCACAATATCGCTAGGGGTAAATCCGAAGCGTGGTCGAAACGATATGACCTTGTCGTTCTCGACGTAATGCTCCCGGATGGAGATGGACGCGTTCTCCTACAGGAGATCCGAGAGCGTTTCGATGTGCCCGTCATCATGCTGACTGCGCGAGGAGATGCCGGCGATCGGATCGCGGGCCTGGAGAATGGCGCGGACGACTACATTCCCAAACCCTTCATTCCAGGAGAGCTGGTTGCGCGAATCCGTGCCGTTCTGCGGCGCCGATTTGGGGGCAAGGGAAATACGTTGATGGCGGGAGATCTTAAAATCGAGATCTCGGCGCGGCGTGTACTTCGTAATGAGCAAGAGATTGTCCTTACCTCTGCAGAGTTCGATATCTTGCTGATCCTCCTGCGCCGTAGTGGAGAATGTGTCACTCGGGATGAACTTACAGAGCAAGTTCTAGGGCGCCCAGTTGGTGTTTCGGACCGTGCGATCGACAACCACATCAGCAGCCTGCGTCGAAAACTGGGAGCTCAGGCGGGAGATGCTGAAAGGATTCGGAGCATCCGTCACCTCGGATATTGCTATACAGGATTCCCTCATGCGTAGCCTCTTTGTCCGTGTGTTTCTCACGTTTTGGCTGGCATCCGCGCTCATGATCGTGAGCTTAGCCGTCATTACTGCCTTTACAAACGCCCGCCCTCTCTCCCATCGCTGGTTAGTGCATTCACTCGATCTGTATGCAAGAACAGCGGTCGACGCCTACGAGCAAGGAGGCGAAGAGAGGCTGAATGAATACCTTACTGAGATTCGGAATGACTCGCAAATATCTGCCACTCTCTTGAAGAACGACGCGAATCTCACGGCAAATCCGATTCCACACGCAGCCCTAGATCTACTGGCTCAGGCTCAATCGGAGCAGGGATCCAAATTCTCATTTAGACCTTCATGGCTTGGTGTTGTTCGTCAGGTGCATGGACAAGATATCTACTTGTTTGTTGCCCAGGTCCGGCCACTGAAGGTGTTCGGAAATTTCATCGATCCGGAAAAACTCCTGTTTCGGCTTGCGGTTGTCATGCTGATCTCCACGACGCTTTGTGGCCTCCTCGCCAGGAGCATTACCAAACCTATTCGAAGTCTGCAGCGGACCGCGATGGATGTTGCAGGGGGAGACCTCTCGGCGAGAGCGTCACCTGCTCTCGCTGGCCGGAGAGACGAACTCGCGTTGTTAGCCCACGACTTTGACAGGATGGCGGATCGGGTACAGCTTCTGCTTGATCAGCAGCAACTCTTACTGAGGGATATTTCTCACGAATTGCGATCACCTCTGGCGCGACTTGCGGTGTCGGCCGAGTTAGTGCAGCGCGGCGACCTTGCCGCAGCGGCACGCATGCAGTCCGACATCAAAGCATTGGAAAAGATGATCTCTGACCTGCTGACGCTTGCGCGGATCGACGCTTCAGACAAGCTTACCCGGCGGGAATCCGTACACATTGGCCGGCTCGTACAACAAATCGTCAAAGACGCTTCGTTTGAGGGAGTCACAGCGAACAAGACCGTTGTTCAAACAGGCGTATTCGAACGCTATGTGTCGGCCGACCCCGGTCTCTTGCATAGCTGTGTTGAGAACATTGTGAGAAACGCCGTGAAACACACTCCGGATGGCGGGATCGTTGAAGTCAACATCGCAGACATGTACGGCTCCGGTTCTGAGGCTTTGGCAATCACCACGACAGACGAAGGAAGCGGCGTTCCAGAACATGCGCTGGAACAGATATTCGATCCATTCTTTCGAATCCCGTCCGAGAATTCTCATAGAGACGGTGGGGTAGGTCTAGGCCTCTCCATCAGCAAGAGAATCGTTACCCTCTACGGAGGAAGCATTACTGCACAGAACCTCACCGACCATGGCTTACAAGTGCAGATTCGTCTACCCGCCAACGCGGTCATCCGACACCAGAACCCGAAGTCGGATGCTAGCGCCAGTATCCCCTAACGAATACCCAGGTGCCGTTTCGTGCAACCCACCGCGGTGCGACCCAGACGACTCCGGGACGAGGCGAAACGACATATCGCCCTGGGACCCAGATGTATCGCGCTCCGCCCCAACGGTAATATCCCGACAGCCACACGTATCGCGGTCCGGGAGGAGGAGCCGGCCTCTCCACGATGATGCGAGGAGGCGGGCCAACCCGCACAACGACCTGAGACCATGCTGCGGTTGAAGAGAGTGCAACAACAACAAATGCAAATGTTAAGAGCAGTTTTCTCATTGAAAGTCCTTTAGATTTCTTCGAGTAGATATTCATCAGAGCGCCTCTCTGCATGAGTGCGTCTATTTCCATTCAGATAGATACGGATTCTTGCAGCATTGATGCCGTGATTTGTGTAAAGAAATGTCGGGGGGAGTATCGGATTTATTACAAACGCAAGAAGTGGTGTCGATGAGAGTGAACCATCGGAATGTACGGAACCGACGTCGCGGATTCTGCCCAAATACCGTCCATCATCTTCGGGAGTTGGCGCGACGGCAACGTTTTCCTCTTCCAGCTCCACCGCTCGGTTTATGCGAGCTCTAAATTGTGGGAGCGCTTCCAAAACCCTCTTAAGTGCGAATCTCAAGCTATGCGAAGGATAGCGATAGCGTCCCTTCCAACCTCGCTCACCTGGATGGGGTTTCGATGAAATACGAGAGTGTCACCCGAAGCTGAACCTGCGTGGTTCCAAGTGCCTCCAGTTGCTCAGTGGGCCACGGTAACGCATGCAGGTTCATGTTTTGACTCTTTACGACGCTTCCATCCAGCCGCAGAGGACGGAGCGATTCCTCAGATACGATCGTTGCATCGTTGAAAGAGCTCAGCGCGGCACGGTCGAAACGAGGAACAGCGTATCCATATCGACGCAGCAAGGCTCCTCGTTGCATCTGATTCGCCGCTTGATTCATTTGAGTCTGCATGACAGGGGGTCCACTCCGCAGAATGCACGACACGTCCACGAATCGTTTCAGGCCAGGCTGAAGGCCGCTGGCTAAGAATCTATACGGACAAGTGAACCCCAAGACTGGCGCCGCGCTCGTATCCCCGAATGCTTCGAACTGGCGGATTGTCGGCCTATAGTGTGTGGTCAATACACTCAGATCGTCTGGCGTATCGACTTCAGCCCATAATCAGCCCAGTTACCGCCCTCCATACGACATCGGGCTTAATCGACCATTTTCGGTCCCAAGGAACCGACGTCCGGCTGCACGACGCCAGACCGCCGACAGGCGCAATGCTGGCCCAACCCTGAAACGAAGGATCTATAAGGATATCTTTTTCGGTGAATGCGCCGATCGTCAACGCATTCCATGCTTGAGCCGGATTTTCAATCGGTTCAAGGTCGTTTAAATTCAGATAACTCTGACGATTGATCCCCTGACGAATATTCCCACTGGCTAGAACCATGAGCCTCCGAACACCTTCATCTCCAAAAGCGATCTGATCGATTGCTGCGGACCACAATGAGGGGCGGCCACAATTCGTGCCTGCCTCGCTGGTGACAGCGAGGCAGGGAACTCTTCGACGTTGCGGTGGTACGACTTCAGGGCGCGTAGCGCACTCTCGCGTAACCGCCCCGTAAAGTCGGGGCTCGTGCTGCGCTCCGTTGTGAGAATGGGCCTACACCCGCTCTTACAACAATTTCAGACGAGCGGGCGAAAAACCTCGCTCCCCGGGGGCCATCAGTACAACTGGCACCGGCCCCAAGCTAGTCTCGGTCTGTCGTCACCCATCTCTCGTTCAGGGAATCGATCGGAACAACCTGTTGAGACTCCACAACTAGAGGAAAAGAAGATTGAATGTTAGGGGAATATTCCGCAAGACGCGGATGTATGCGTTGGCCGCGCATACATAGTGTGCGGCTTCTTTTAGGATTTGATATTCGGTTTGGATTGTTTCCTCGCTGTACCAGATTGTTGGCGACGAGAGGCGCTATAGCCTTTCATGATACGAACTATGTTGACACCGGACACGGTGCTCAACATAGCCAAACTGATCTTCAATGGCGGACCGTTTTTGACCTTCATCCGATAAAGCGCCCAAAGCGCGACGCATGTTGTCACGGGAACAACGACATATGCGGAGATGTGAAGTACAACAGCTGCTCCCGTAATCAATCCGTTCAACAACCATGGAGCAGCGAAATGTAAGGCTGTGCTCTTTGATCCTGTAGCGAGATTCTGAAGCAGCCAAAATACCACCGTGATAGTGGCCCAGGCAGCTAAATATGAGACCATGTGTGCGCTTAGTCGAGGGGTATCTGAAGTCCAGGTTCCCTCCACAGAAGAGTAGGTCATCTCAGAGATGATAAACGCAGCTACACCTATAGTTGCAGCGAACCAAAATCCTGACCACATGTGACTATCTTCCCTGCGCAGTTTTCTCTTTGATGTCATTGGCCGCCCTTTGCAAATACACTCACGCATCGCGTCCTAAGGAAACAACTCGTAATTGCCCGAGTAAACTGGGCCGTCAGCAATAGTCAATACCGGACATTGGGCTGCAACAATGATTGGGAAAGCTCCTGTAGTCCGATTCTGCATTCCAAGATGAGCGTTCCGTTTGAGCCCCAGAACGAGCAAATCAATGTCTCTTTCCTTGATATGTTTCAGGATTTCGTTCTCCGCTTCACCGACACTGACGAACGTCTGTGGATCGCAAAACCTCTTGGCCTGAAGTGGCACGATAGAATCCAGTGCGCCGTAAAAGTGTTGCTGCAGATCATGAAATCGATCAGGATGCTCGATTTGCTCGGAGTGAATCACATTGAGCACATCGATATGAGCATCGAAGGTCTCAGCGAACGCGACCGCGAATGGAGCTGCGTGAGCGGCTTCCGGGGAACAGTCGGTAGCGTAAAGTATTCGTCGAAAAGCAAAATCATCACTCAATACAGCCTTAACGTGAGGGCCGACCGTTAGTGCTGGACCCCTAAAATGACGAAGAATACCTTCCGCAGTTGAACCGAGGAGATGGCGATCAATCGTGTTACCTCCGTGGGTTCCCAATACGATCAGAGCGGGCGGTCTCTCCTCCGCAAGGCGGGGAATGACTTTCCGTGGGTCTCCCTCCAGGAGTACCGGCTCAGATTTGCCTCGTCCGGCTGGAAAGGCATCGGCTGTTTTGGCAAGAAGCGCGCTTAGCTCGATACGTTGCAGGCTACTGCGATGTTTCGCGCCACTCATTTCAACCTCTAAGGCCGCCTGAGACAAAGTGAACGCGTGGGTCACGATGAGGTTAGTGCAAAATTGCACTGCAAGATTAGAAGCATAGATCGCTGCCCCCTTGGACGCAGGCGAAAAGTCTGTAGCGAATATCATCGATTCAATCAAGATGCCAAAGCTTCTTCCAATAACTGTCATCACCTTCCTCCTCGAGCCAAGCCGTAGATCAGGATCCCCAACACAGCAGTGCTAATTGCGATATAGAGTCGATCTCGCTGCAACGAAAAGCCCACAATACAGAGAACGACACGCATCATTGGCGTGGCGATCAGGAGGAGAATTCCCAGTTGGATGATGCTCTGGGGATCGAGGTCGCGCACCCCACGAATAACTCCAGAGATCGTGTGGAGAGATACAGCGGTTGCGTGAAAGGTGGTGTAATCCGGAACGCGAGCAACTGCGTTTACGAGATAGAAGATGCCGCCCACAAGGACCACGGCAGCCGACAAGATTACTCCGAACCTGAGCATCCGTCCGATAGCGAGCTCCATCTTCTTGTCTGCGATCGAATCCATTAGATCTTTCCTGTGATGCCGCTGAAGATCATCTCTAATCCCAGAGCAACGATCACCACGCTGAAGATGACTTTGAGAGTGGCGACGCGCGCTTTGACGAGCAGGCTCGCACCTATCGATGAGCCACCGAGAACACCGAGCATTACGGGCATAGCGATGCCAGGATGGATATACCCTCGGAAGAGGTAGATACCTGCACTCGCTGCGGCAGTCACGCCGATCATGAAATTGCTGGTCGTCGTTGAGACTTTGAAGGGAAGCTTCATGACATGGTCCATCGCGAGTACCTTCACGGCTCCCGAACCTATCCCAAGCAGTCCAGAGAGTGTCCCCGCGCAGAACATCAAGCCGAAGCCCAGTGGCACATGTTGGGCACTGTATGACACAACAGAATCGGGGCCACTGTAACTGCCTCGCAGCTTTAGTTTCACGGCAATCGGATCCGGCTGTATTGTTCCTACATCCTCTGGAGCGTTTCTCATGGAAAGGTATGCGGAGTAAAGCAAGACCATACCGAACGTGATGGCAATCGCATGGTTAGACACCTTTGCCGTCAGGTAAGCTCCTAAAAGCGCCCCAAGGGTCGTGGCTACTTCCAGAAACATCCCAATCCTGATATTTGATAGTCCTTCCCGAACATAAGCCGCGGCGGCACCTGACGACGTTGCGATAACGGAGACAAGAGACGCGCCAATTGCATAGCGAAGGTCCACTTTGAAGAGGAGAACCAATGCAGGTACGATCACAACGCCACCACCCAGACCTGTTAACGCACCCAGGAGGCCCGCGATAAGCGAGGTTCCAAAGAGAAGAAGCGAGAACATGAGCGTGTTCATAGGCTCATCTTTCTGGCTACGGTCGGTCTCTTGGTGTTGGTCTTCAACTTGGACTTTGGAGCAGGGGCCAGGGAGCGCAGAAGTTCAAGCAGTTCCCTGATCGGTCCACCATTGATCGGGCCGCCAAGCAAGGCAATGCTCAGTTCACGGCATATGGGACCGTTCTCGAGAGGAATAACCTTAACGCTGCCTATTCTGACGGCCTTCTCTACCGCCAGAACCGGGACGAAGCCGACTCCCAGGCCCGCTTCGACGGCGGCGATAATCGCTTCGGTAGAATTCATATCTACGGTCGTATGAAGTTGTTGGCGGAGGACGCCATTCTTTTCCAAGTACTCCTCTACGAACCGGCGCATTCCGGATCCCGATTCTCTGAGCAAGACAGGCTCCTGAATAATCTCTGCAGCGCGAAGTATGGACTTTTGGGCCCACCGATGATCCGGCGGGAGGATGAGACATAGCTCATCGCCGAAAAACCGTTCTATCTTGAGGTCGGGGCGGTGAGCGGGAGCTTCAATCAGGCCTATCGATATCTCATGACTGACCAGGGCATTGAGCACGTCGCTGCTGCTCCCTGTCATGACGTGAATGCGCAACTTGGGCCACTCTCGCAATATCTGCGGAAGGAGTTTTGGCAGTAGGTATACTCCGATGGTATGAGAGGCCCCGATATTTAATTCGGCACCCTCCTGTACTCCAAACGGGGCAAGCGCAGCAATCGCCTCATTGCTTAGCGTTTCTATCTGGCGAACATACTGGAGAAGGGTCGTGCCAGCCGGGGTGAGCTTGGCATTGCGCCCTACGCGATCGAAGAGCGCAATCCCCAGACCTTCCTCCAGCGTTCGCACCTGAGAAGTTACGGCAGGCTGGGTCAGGTGAAGCTCCTCAGCCGCCTTGCTGAAGTTGAGTGTGTCGGCCACCACGCGAAAGACATGCAGTTTGAAATTTTCGATCAAGGCTGCACCCCCGTTTGGAATTGCAGATCTGCTATGGCGAAACCATATTGTGAGCGCGCGTTTGCGTTGCCGATAGCAGCCTGCGTCTGCTGCAACTGTGCCTGACTGAGCTCAACGATTGAGCTCAAACCCAACTGATACCGCGTTTGTGCAAGATCAAGTGCAAGGTTGGCCTGTCGCAACAACTCCCCTGTGACGGTTACTCGTTGGAGTGCCGTATTTGCGTTGAGCCATGCAGTCCTCACATCTCGCACCACTTGGTCGCGGAGCGCGCGTGTCCGTTCAGAGGCAGCCTGCGATTGCAGTGCTGCCTCTGCAGCCTGTGCATGGTAGCGAAACCCGTTGAAGATTGGCACGTTCATATTCACGCCTACAGCTCCGTACCAATTGCTTGTAAAGTATTGGCTGGAACCAGTGGGCGTCCCTCCCACGACACCAAGGGCACTGATGGTAGGCAGCAATTGCTCATGCTGCGCACGGCTGAACTTCTGGGCAGCCTGTTCAGTGAAGCGAAGGGACTGGAGATCGGGCCGGCCGTCAAGTGCTGTTGAGATAAGAGGCTCCGGACCTGGGGGAAGGACTGGGAGACTTCCTCCGTTGTCCTCGATCAGTTGATAGTCTGTCTGTTTGTCGTAGCCCAACACTTCACTCAGCGCAGCCTTCGATGCGTCGAGGTTGTTTTGGGCGTCAAGCTGCAACAGTTTCGCCTGTGACAGATTGACCTGCACGAAGCTGAGATCGAGATCGGACTTCAACTTTGCCGTCGTCAGTGCGCTCACCTGATCCGCCAGCGACTGTCTTGCAGCTACAGTCTGTTGAGCTACTTTCAACGTTGCCTGCGCTTCGAGCGTCTGGAAGAAGACCTGATCCACAGCCAGGATAATGTCTTGTCGGCTCGCTTCGACGTCCGCCAGACTAGCTTTCTCCTGGAGTTTTGTGGTGGCTACAAGGTTCTGCGTACGGCCAAAATCGGTAATGAGCTGGCTCAGTTGAACTCCCATGCCCGAGTGTTGCAGTAACCGCGACGCAGTCAAAGAGCCTGCGGAGATCCGGCTCCCGTCGTTCGCTCCGACAGCGGTCAATGCTCCATTCAGGTTGGGCAACTGGTCTGCTCGTCTCTCCCGGACCACCTGATGTTGTACCTTTGCAAGCAATTGAGTGATATGGATGCGGGGATTGTTTGCTAGGGCAATTTGCTCTGCCTGTTGACGAGTCAGCGAGGCCGGGATCGTTGATCCTGAGGGTATTTGTCTCGATGGTGGTGTTTGCCAGGACACTGACGCCTGCAGCGTATCTTGCCTGGGAACGAGAGGAGAGGGTTCCGCCAGAGGTGCATTGGGTAAAGATGGAATTGACTGGACCTGTGCGCGCGATAGTGCACAACCGCAAGTAGTCAACAACAAGACAACAGTGGACTGTACCCTACCCATGCGAAACTCCCTCCGCCACTTCGACGTTTTCTTCCTTGCGGTGAATCAATAGATATGCAGCGGGCACGAGAAAGACCGTAACCGTAACGGAGACAGTGAGACCTCCCAGAATCGAGCGAGCGAGCGGAGCGTACTGCTCGCTACCTGGTTCAAGGGCAAGTGCCATCGGAATGAGTCCCAGGATCGTAGCCAGACTGGTCATCAGGATGGGACGCAGACGTACTTTGCAAGCCTCGATCAACGCCTGCTTAAGCGCCATCCCTTCCTTGCGCAATGTCCCGACAAACTCAACGATCAAGATGCTGTTTGAGACCGCGATACCGGTCATCATGACTCCCCCCATCAGCGACATGACGTTGAGCGTCGTTCCCGTGATCAACAGGAACACCAGCACGCCCGAGATACCGGGCGGCACGGCCAGTAGAATGACGAAGGGATCGGAAAACGAAGCGAACTGCGCCATGAGAATGAGATAGACCAATACAACCGCCAGAACCAGTCCGATGCCGAAGCTTGAAAAGGAGGCCTGCATGTCGCGAACGGCGCCAAGCACCTTCACGGTCACGCCTTCTGGAGTGTGCATCCCAGCCAGCACTCGGTTTACATCCGCGCTGGCAACGCTCAGATCTTCCTTCTTCGGCATGACATAAATATCGAACTCCCTCCGAAGCTGATAGTGATCGACCTCTGTCGGCGTGTTGATCTGCTTGATATCTGCAACAGACTCCAGAGGGGTGGTCTTGAGACCTCCTGGGGAACGCAAGGGAATCTGCATGAAATCGGTTAAGGTCTTAATTTGTGCTTCGGGGTACTGGACCGTAAGCATATAGCTGTTTCCTGTTTGTGGATCGACCCAGAAGCTCGGCGCAATCATCCCGTCCGAGGTCAGCGCTGTGATCACGTTGTCGACGACGTCCTTCGGAGAGACGCCAACCAACGCCGCGTGCTCCCGATTGATATTGAGTTCCAGGCCGGGATAATCGAGGTCCTGCGGAACCAGCACGTCACTGACGGAGTCAAGCCCGCGGAGTTTGGCAGCAGTCGCTTGCGCCAGTTGATAAGACTCCTGCAGATTATTGCCTCCGATCTGGATGTCGATGGGAGCCGGCTTGCCCTGATTCACAACCGAATCAACCAGACCGCCGGCCTGAAAGTAGGTAGCCACGTCGGGAAAGTCTTCTGTCAGCTTTTGCCGAACGCGTTCCATGTAGACATAGCTACCCGTCTTGTGTTCTTCCTTCAGGCTGACTTGAATGAACGCAGTGTGCATACCCGAGTTCGAGGTATAGATAGCCGAGAGATCCGGTGTGATGCCAATGTTCGAGACGATGATATTCAGATCAGATGGATCGACGACGCTTCGGATCTCCTGTTCCATCTTGGCGATGTATTCGTTGGTCAACTCGATTCGCGTTCCCGCCGGGACCTTTACGTTGATCACGAACTGCCCTGGATCGGTTCGCGGGAAAAACGCCTTCCCCATAAACGGATAGAGGGCAAGACTGAGAAGGAACAGCAGCGCAAAACCACCCACTACTAGAGCTGGCCTTTCCAGGCCCCGAGCCATGATCCGTTCGTACCAGGACTGCAGCTTTTGAAACGCGGTGTTGAACTTATAGACGACAGCATGAAACCAACGGTGCTTCTTGGAAGTATTGATCGAGGATTCAAGACCTCCTTCGCTTCCGCGCGCGCTGTGTTGCTCATGTCCAGGTTCGAGGCGAATAAACCTTGCACAGAAGAGCGGCACCACCGTCATTGCGACCACATAGGACGCGAACAGGGCGATCACTACAGCCAGCGCCAGCGCCGTAAAGAGATACTTGCTGACGCCATAAAGCAGCACCACAGGAAAGAAGACGATACACGTGCTAACCGTACCGGCCAACACAGCGAGCTGCACCTCCTTGCCTCCACGCTCGGCCGCGATAGCGGATTCCTCCCCCAGTTCCATATGGCGAAAGATGTTTTCGAGCACGACAACGGAGTTGTCGATCAGCCGAGACAAGGCAAGAGCCAAACCACCGAGAACCATCGTGTTGATCGAACTTCCTCCTAGATTCAGAGCGAGGAAAGTTGCGAGACAGGAGATCGGTATCGACAGCAGCACTGCAACGGTCGCGCGCACATTTCCTAAAAACAGAAGAATCATGAGTGCCGTCAAAAGAAGGCCCATGGTGCCTTCGTTGATGACGTTTTTTACGGCGATCTTCACGAATACCGACTGATCGAAGACGACGTCCGTCTTGAGGACCTTGGGGATGTCGAGAAGATTCGCGACGGCCCTCTTTACGCCATTCACAATCGTGATGGTGTTCGATTTCCCACCCTGCTTCAGGATTGGGATGTAGACCGACCGCTGTCCATCGACGCGAACGATATTCGTCTGCAGCTGTCCCGCATCTTTGGCTTGCCCGATGTCAGCCACCATCACGGATGAATTGCCGACTGTCTTCAATGGAAGATCGTTGATCTCGTCGACAACCGGGACTTGACTATTGGCATAGATGTTGTAGTCTTTCGGACCAATGCGAACGTCGCCGGCGGGCAGGATGAGGTTGGACTCATTCAGAGAATGGACCACGTCCATAACGCTCATTTGGTGAGCTTCGAGCTTTACGGGATCGACATACACCATGATCTGCCGATAGCGACCGCCATAGGGCTGCGGCACCGAAGCACCCGGGACGTTCGCGACCTGATTTCGCACACTGAACTGAGCAAGATCCTTCAATTGAGTCTCGTTCAGACCTTGCCCTTTGAGCGTGATGAGGCAGACAGGCAGGTTGGAAGCGTCGAACTTGAGGACGACGGGTGGCAAGGTGCCGGGCGGCAACCGGCGCAGGTTCGCCATGGCGAGATTCGAGACATTGCTAACGGCGGCGTTGGCATCCGTTCCAGACTGAAAGTAGATCTTGATGAGACTGACGCCTGGCAGGGATCGGGACTCAATATGATCGATCCCGCTCCCAAGGGTAAAGAAACGCTCATAGCTGTTGGTAATGTTCGATTCGATCTGCTGTGGGGGCATGCCCGCGTAGAAGGTCGCTACGACGACGACGGGAATGTTGACCTCGGGAAACAGGTCTACTGGCATTCCTACCACCGTAGTGATGCCCACCACGATAACGATGAGACACATCATCAATACAAAAAATGGGTATTTGATCGCGAAAGAGGACATTAGTCAGTGCCTCCTTGCATTTTCTGCGTCGACAGCGCATTTTCAGGAGAACCGCTTCTTCCACCGGGCAGCCCGCTTTCTCGTTGTTGGTTGACGATGACGATCTCGGTAAATGCGAGCAATCTACGCAAGTGTTGACTCATGGCTGGTGCCCTCTCTTACCGGCACGTTCTCTTCGTTGCGATGAATGAGTAAATAGGCTGTCGGAACGAGAAAGACAGTCACGACGCCTGATACCGTAAGCCCGCCCAGGATTGCGCGAGCGAGTGGAGCGTATTGTTCGCTGCCAGGTTCCAGTGCGAGCGCCATCGGAATGAGACCCAAAATGGTGGCCAGTGTAGTCATCAAGATCGGGCGCAAGCGAACTTTGCATGCCTCGGCGAGTGCCTGCTTGAGTGCCATCCCTTCTTTGCGCAATGTCCCAACGAACTCAACGATGAGGATGCTGTCCGACACGGCAATGCCGGTCATCATGACCACGCCCATCAAGGACATCACGTTGAGCGTCGTTCCTGTTATCAAGAGAAAGATCAGCACGCCCGAAAGACCCGGAGGAACCGCCAACAGAATGATGAAGGGATCGGAGAGTGAGGCGAACTGCGCCATCAGGATCAGGTAGACGAGCACGACGGCGAGAATTAGCCCTATACCGAAGCTTGAGAATGACTGCTGCATGTCGCGTACCGACCCTTGGACCTTGACGGTTACTCCCTCGGGACGCTGTATGCCTTTAAGGACTTGATTCACCTCAGCACTCACATGGCTCAAGTCTTCCTTTTTGGGCATAACGTAGATGTCGAATTCGCGACGGAGTTGATAGTGATCGACCTCAGTTGGAGTGCTGATTTGCTTGATATCCACACCAGATTCGAGCGGTGTGGTGGTCGGCCTGCCGGGTGAACGGAGCGGGATCTGCATGAAATCCGTCAACGTCTTGATCTGCGTCTCCGGATACTGGACTGTCAGCATATAACTGTTCCCAGTCTTCGGATCGACCCAGAAACTCGGCGCAATCATCCCGTCTGATGTCAGGGCTGTAATCACGTTGTCGACCACGTCTTTTGGAGAGACGCCAAGCAATGCGGCCTGTTCGCGGTTGATGTTCAGTTCCAAGCCCGGATAGTCCAGGTCTTGGGGAATCAACACGTCATTGACGGAACTGAGGCTGCGAAGCCTTGCGGCTGTCGATTGAGCCAGTTGATAGGCTTGCTGGAGATTGTTCCCACCGATTTGAATATCGATCGGCGCGGGCTTACCTTGGTTCACAACCGAGTCAACCAAGCCTCCCGCCTGAAAATACGTAGCGACACCCGGGAAGTCTTCGGTCAGCTTTTGCCGCACTCGTTGCATGTAAGCATAGCTTCCGGTCTTGTGCTCTTCTTTCAGGCTTACCTGGATGAAGGCGGTGTGCATGCCGGAATTTGAGGTGTAGATCGCAGACAGATCCGGTGTGATACCGATGTTGGAGACGATCATATTCAGATCGTCCGGCGCAACCACCTTGCGGATGTCCTCTTCCATCTTCGCAACGTACACATCGGTGAGCTCAATCCGCGTTCCCGCCGGAACCTTGACGTTGACTACAAACTGCCCCGGGTCGGTACGAGGAAAGAATGCCTTGCCCAAGAGGGGATAGAGCGCGAAGCTCAGGGCAACAAAAACGCTGAATCCGCCGACAACGGCTTTGGGGTGTTCCAGGCAGACCGCGATCGTTCTCTCGTATTTCGCCTGTAGCTTGTGGAACCCCCAATTGAATTTCTGAATGACCGTACGAAATACCCGATGCCTTCCCGAAGATCCCACCGACGCCGTGGGATCTTCGCCCTCTATAGAAGCGGCGTGATGTGCTTGCCCAGGATCGATGCGGATGAAGGTAGCGCAGAAAAGCGGCACAACGGTCATGGCAACGACGTAGGAAGCGAACAGGGCGAGCACCACGGCCAACGCCAGAGCAGTGAAGAGATACTTGCTCACCCCGTAGAGCAGCACAACGGGGAAAAAGACGATGCAAGTGCTTACTGTTGCTGCCAGAACAGCGAGTTGCACTTCTCTGCCTCCGCGCTCGGCTGCGACGGCTGATGCTTCCCCCATCTCCATGTGACGAAAGATGTTTTCGAGCACGACAACAGAGTTGTCGATGAGACGGGAAAGGGCCAATGCCAAGCCCCCCAGCACCATCGTATTGATTGAGCTCCCACCAAGGTTCAGCGCGAGAAATGTCGCAAGACAGGAGATCGGAATTGACAGCAACACTGCGATCGTCGCCCGAACATTGCCGAGGAAGAGCAGAATCATCAGTGCCGTCAGGCAAAGACCGATCGTACCTTCATTGATGACGTTCTTGACCGCAATCTTCACAAAGACAGACTGGTCAAAGACGACGTCTGTCTTGAGCACCTTAGGAATATCGAGCAGATTGGCGACGGCCTTCTTCACGCCATCGACGATCGTAATGGTGTTCGAGTTGCCGCCCTGTTTCAGGACAGGGATATACACCGAGTGTTGACCATCGACGCGAACAATATTTGTCTGGAGCTGCCCAGCGTCCTTGGCCTGACCGATGTCCGCCACCATGACCGACGCTTTGCCTACGGTCTTCAACGGAAGATCGTTAATCTCGTCGACGACGGGGACCTGGCTATTGGCATAGATGTTGTAGTCCTTTGGACCAATGCGCACGTCGCCGGCAGGCAGGATGAGGTTGGACTCGTTCAGGGAATGCACCACGTCCATAACGCTCATCTGGTGCGCTTCCAGCTTCACCGGATCCACATAGACCATGATTTGTCGATAGCGTCCGCCGTAAGGCTGCGGGACTGAGGCACCGGGGACGTTCGCAACCTGATTTCGCACGCTGAATTGAGCGAGATCCTTCAGCTGTGTCTCATTGAGACCCTGCCCTTTCAGCGTGATGAGACAGACAGGCAAGTTGGAGGCGTCGAACTTGAGGACGACGGGAGGCAATGTGCCGGGTGGCAACCGGCGGAGATTGGCCATGGCCAGATTTGAGATGTTGCTAACAGCGGCGTTCCCGTCCGTGCCGGGTTGAAAGTAGATCTTGATAAGGCTTACGCCGGGCAGAGACCGGGACTCAATGTGATCGATACCGCTCCCAAGAGTAAAGAAACGCTCATAACTGTTGGTGATGTCCGATTCGATCTGCTGCGGTGGCATGCCCGCGTAGAAGGTCGCAACCACGACGACGGGAATATTGACCTCAGGGAACAGGTCGACTGGCATTCCTGTGACTGTCGTGATGCCTACAATCACAACGATGAGGCACATCATCAGGACAAAGAAGGGGTATTTGATCGCGAAGGATGACATTAATGACCCCCTCCTCCGTTAGGCATGGTGACGGTGGACACCTTCGGGCGAACTACCTGACCAACTTGATAGTTCGACTGAGCGGATACGATCACCAGCTCGTTGTCGGTGAGTCCGCTGGTAATCTCGGCCTTGTCTGCTCCTTGAATGCCCAAGGTAACGATCTTCTTCCGAACATGGTTCGTTGCATCAAGCGCCAGAACGTAGGATTGAGAGTCTCCCTGGACGACCGCCTGGATCGGAATGGTGAGAACATTGTGCCGCCGTTGCAGGGAGATGACGGTTTCGGCGTACATCCCTGGACTGAGGGCCAAAGAGGGATTGGGAACATCCACTTCTGCCAGCATCGTTCGAGTTGATGGATCAAGAGCACGGGCGAAGCGAACGATCTTACCGAGGAAGGTCTTTCCTGTCGCTTGTACTTTGACTTGAACCTGACCACCATTCTGGATATAGGGAACATCCGCCTCAGGCACCGGCATACGCAAGCGCAGCAGATCACTCTGGGCAACCTTGACCACGGGCATGGCCTGTGTATTCGATGCTGTACCGGCCTGGATCAGAGATCCGGTGTCCGCATAGCGCATCGTGATGACACCATTGAAAGGAGCGGTCACAACTGAGTAGTCAGACAGGGACTGAACTCGCTGGTTGTCGGCGCGAGAGATTCCGAGCTGCTCTTTGGCGGCTTCCCACGCGGATTTCGCGATGTTGATCCGAGCCTCCGAGTCCTGGTCCTTCGCACGTGCATCATCCAGTTCTTGCTCCGCAATTAAACCCGGACGTTCTTTTGCTGCCTGCTCAAGCCGGGTATAGGCAGCATGCAAAGCGGCATGGTTCGACTCGGCTCCGGCAACTTCGTTCTGCGCTCGGGCGATCTCCGATTGGCTATGTCTGACCTGTGCCTGAGCGCCAATCAGCTGGGCGTTCAATTCTGGGATCTCCAGTGTCGCGATCACCTGACCGATCCGCACCCGGTCACCGATGTCGACGTTGATACGCCGGATGTATCCCGACACCTTCGCATGCAGTTCAACTTCCTGATATGGCTGAAATTGGCCTGCAACCGTGAGGGTACTAGAAAGGTTTTCCCGAGCAACGCGGGATACCGAAGCACCTGCCGATTCGGAGGCCCTCGTCTGCGATGCCTTGTCCCTACACCCAATCGAGACAAGGTTCACTAAGGCAAGTAACGCTGAAACCCCCGTGGAGACCAAGGAAGATCGCTTGTACATGTCGTAAGCACCTATATTTAAAAAGCCTGTGTGAGAAATGCAGCGCGTTAGTCCTCTGGAAAGAGAACTATTCCTGCAACTTGAGCGAATCGCTCAAAACTAACAAGATGCGCGGAGATTTAATTGGAAAGGAAAGCGGCGGGCGGGGGCCGGAAGAAGAAGAAGCTCTGACTGGGTTGTTTCGGGAGTTGCGCTCTGGCCCGCACATCGCTTCGCGATTCCGAAGCGGCAAAAAGATCGAGCGCCATGAGGATTGCGCCGGTCAGATATGCGAATAGGACTGGCAGGATCGGCTGTGCCGCATCGGCAAGTGTTGACTCGGATGCATTTGACACAGGGGCTCGCTCCTTCTGGGAAAGGAGTTTTGCCTCAGCCATACGGGACGATGGTTTCGCCGGGGGATCGTAGAGAGAGAGCTTGTATTGAACGCCCCACGAGAAGACTGCAAACGCAAGAAGGAACATGCCCAGACTCATCAACTGGGACCGGCCACGGCTTGTGTTTGAAAAATTCATCGAAAATCTTGCTGAACAATCAAGCCGCCGATACGAGCGGGACATGCTTTAGTTCATTCTTCGGTATTATGCAACAAAGTTTGAGTTTTGACAGTATCAAAATTACTTATCGAAGATAACCTATCTTATTTCTCGCCAAATCTTTCGTTAGGTACAAAAACCATATCCATCGTTCCCACTATCAAAAACTCCATAGCCAGTGGATCCGAGAAACTAATCTTGAATAACTCAGTGCCATATCAATGATTTAAACAGACCTTATTGAAAGACAAAAAGAATTGAAGTGCTTCTTCTTCCCTAGACTCCTAAACTCTGGTGTTTAGATCGCTGCTCTGATTCCACCTAGCACGCATCGCGAGGGGAGCAGGCGGAGTAAAGGAAGCGAATGCGCACGAAGTTGCGGTATCTCCTGGTAGCAATCGTTGGAACATTGGCCTGCGGGGCTCAATCACCGATATCCACTGTCCGGCGGCCTGATTTTCTTTATATCCCAACGTTGGTCCAGAACAAGTCCGGGGAGATCATCTACGATCTTTCTCCGCAGGATTTTGTGGTCGAGGACAACGGGGTCTCCCGGAGTGTCACGCTGACAAATGACTTCCACATAAGACCTATCGCTATGGTGCTCGTCGTTCAAAGCGGGCGGAACGCTGCTGCCGAGCTCCAAGCGGTGCCGGGACTCAGCGGACTCCTAGATGCAGTGCTTAATCAACCACAGGATCGCGTGGCAATCATCGCTTACGACCGGCAGCCGCGCCTCATTCAAGACTTTACTTCGGATACCGATCAGGCGAGAGCCACGCTGAGCGAACTTCGACCAGGGGACGACGGTGCTTCGCTCTTCGATGCGCTTCACCTGGCTCTGTCCGTCATGAAGCAAGTCCCCGATGACGAGCAGAAGGTCATTCTTACGGTTGGCGGGAGACGGGATCACGGCAGCAATCTTTCAGACCCTCTTCCATTACTTCAGGAGATTGCCAGCCAGAACCTTTCCGTCTATTGCCTTGCATTCACTCCTCGCAGGAGTCTTACCGGCGATCTGCATATGCTTAATCCTTTTAGTGCCCTCGCGGCGCGAGAGAATGCGGCACAGTCTCTCGCCCAACTCACAGGCGGAGACTTCTACCAGTTCAGGAACGAGAAGAGTTTTGAAGAACGCATGATGGAAGTTGCCAACCACATTCACAACCGCTACATGCTTCGCCTGGAGACCCGAGGCTCTGATCCCGGAGTTCATTCCGTTCGAGTTCAGGTACAGGTTTCCGGTGACCCTCGAGTAACAGCAAGAACCGCCTATTTTATTTTCGACAAGTCTGGGAAGACTGAGGCGGCTGTCGTTCCGAAATGAGAGTAGCAAGGGACGGGTGGCAAGAAGCGGCAGAGACCGTCGGTAGGCGGTCTCTGCCGTAGGGTACGAGCGAGAAAGAGGATTGACTCTATGTGGGTTGTATTTGGCATGGCCTTCTTTGGCTTGGGGTACGCAATATTCGCAAGTGTTCGTCGTAATGATCCTGCAGCGTCTCATCGCATCTGTCCGCGGGTCTCAAGGTCGCGCAGTGGCGAGGAAGTGTCTGCACACCCGGGGCAGAAGGACTTGAAGACGATTTCTTCTGTCTCTGCGACAGAACTCCGGGAGATCTTGAGAACCTCCTTCAATCTCCTCCTTCTGGAGGTATGTGAAACATCCGATAGCGCGCGAGCATCCGCAGTGATTCCCGGTGCGCTCTGCGTCTCGCTCGATCGACTCGACAAGCTCTTGACTTGGGTCCCTCCAGATGAACGCATTGTGCTCTATGCGATCGGAGCGAACAACGATCGCCTGATCCGGATGCTGGAGTCTTTCCCTCATCCAGTGAAGGTCTCTGTGTTGCAGGGAGGGTCCGATGCTTGGGAGTCCGGCACACATGCAAACGTTCAAGCTGCCTAGATCCGGGGATCGGTTGAAGGCCCCAATTACGAATAAAAGGAACCTCGATATGAACGACCTCATACGCATCCTCACCGTCAGCCAAGACGAAAGACTTCTCGAAAGTCGGGCCGCCCTCTTTCAAAAGGCCCACTATTACGTACGGACAGCGAACGACTATCGACAGATCCAGAGCATCTCCGAGCGTGAGAATTTTGAGGTGGCGGTGCTGGATCGCATCGATCCGGCATCGGAATTGGACGAGTTGGCTCGACTGATCAGAAAGCGCTGGCCGAAGACGCAAATACTCATCTTGTCAAAGGCAACGCCGCCGCCACTTGACGACGCGTTGTACGACGATTGTGTCGATGCGTTCCAGGTGGAAGAGCTTTTTGCTGGTGTCGTACGACTCGCAGCCAGGTCGACCTTCAGTTCATGTTCTGTGTGAGGTTCGCGACATTGCCGCGGGCGCAAGGCGGGATGAATTCTTACAGAAAGCTGAAGTATCGAGGGCTCCAGAGAAGATGCAAACTACGACTACTTTCCGTCATTTTTCCGGAACAATTGTTCGCACTGCGGCAGTGGCTTGTTTCGCTGCTGTCAGCCTTAGCGTTCACGCGCAGCAGACAACAGCTACGACAACCTCCTATTCAGCCCTGAAGGCTCCTCTCAGTCTGCCGGCAATGGATTCCTCCAGTTCAAGCAGTTCAGCAGGCCTGCCGTCCGCGCCCGATACTGTTTCGGGCGAGCAGGACCTCGGCTCAGCTGGCGATGGTCGCCAGCCGCCACCCCGCCGCCCCTACAGTCGTCGCAGCTATGACTCCGACCGGATGCATAACGCCGACGGATCAAACCGATTCACGGTTGCTTTAGGCGGCGGATTTGCGGTCCCCGCCGGTAGCAGCCGCAATGTCTTTACCGTCGGCTATGCCCTTAAAGGGGGCGTCGGCTACAACTTCAGCAAGAAGCTTGGCGTTATGGTCGAGGTCGGTTACGACCACTTTGGTCTGCAAGGCTCAGTCATTACCGCGCAGCAGAGCTATTACGACAGCTTGAACATCGTCGATCCAAGTACAGGCGCACTTGCAGATTTTTCGGGTCTCGATGCCAATGCACATGTCTGGTCAGTCACCCTGGATCCGATCTACACCTTCTATCAGGGGGAGAGTTTAGGGGCCTACGTCATCGGCGGCGGCGGCTATTACCACAAGGCCGTCAACTTCACCTTACCCCAGTCCAGCTACTACTGTGATCCGTACTATGGCTGCTACCCCATCGTGCAGAACGCCAACTTCGACACACATTCTGCCAATGGAGGTGGCATTAACGGTGGTGCTGGTGTCACCTTCAGACCATCCCGCTTTGGCTCCGTGAAGTTCTACACAGAGGTGCGTTACGTGTGGACAAACGCAAAGTTGACACCCGAGCAAGCCAACCCGAGCCCGATCTCGACGCTCGACAATGGCTCAAACTCCTACATTCCGGTCACGTTCGGAGTTCGCTGGTAAAGGTCGTCTCGCCATCGATTGCGAATCGTCTCTGGCTAGAAGTTGGTCATACCGCTTATCTGGCTCAATTCGAGTGCGGCGCTAGTCGATCACTCTCTAAGTTGCAGTTGATCTATCGAAGATTAGACAACCCACGAGGCTCACGCTCTCGCTCGTCTTAGCGTGAATCAATCTATTTGCTCTGCTCCATCTGCGCCTGACATTGTACTTTTACGTCTAACATGATCGGGTGCTTGTACCACGCTTGCCGATGGCACAGTCACCATTTTTTCATTGTGGAGGCATGCTACACGCGGGAGGATGTCATGTATCTAATCTGGATTTTGGTTGCGATGCCTGTTGTGGCTCTTCTTTGCGCGGCCTGCATCGCCGGGAGCGATGGTAAGTGCAGACCTCCCAATGCAGACGATCATGGGACACTATCAACCGCGAGCTTCGCACGTTTGTCCAAAACATTCGATGGTTGCGATTCGATCTCTGATAGTAAGGTCGAAATTCTAATCGCGATACTGGGCGGCCCGAGCAATGGGCAAACGAGAGTATCGATCCGACAGCTTATTCCCGGAGGTCGCCTGGGTAGCAGAGGCCGGGAGTCAAGGGCGCTAACGAAAATTGATGCCCAGGTGTGGACCCCATACAAATGTACTGTCTGGTCTCTTAAGCACTGTCTGGAATCCCTTCCGATTGATAAAGATTCTAGCCCGACTGAGGCGCGGCCGCCATCGCAAGAGGCACTCTGAGAAAGATAATGCTGAGCGCGTTCGCAAAGTCGCTACGGATGGCCGCTGATAGCGATCAGCGGACCGGTCCGGTGGATTGGTCTACTTATTCAAGGCTGTTGATAATATCCCTGAAGAGTTCGGGCAGTAAGGTTCGGTTTGGCGAGCCGGACGTCGATGCGGTGATACTCGTTTGCATGATCTGCCGGCACCGGATCGTAGGCGAGCTCGTAATAGAAATTCGTATCGGTTAGGCATTGATCGAGCAGGACACCTAGATCATTGGACCGAACGGCGAGACCTCCCGTTTGTTCGGCAAGGACCTGTAATCCGAGATTGCCTAGGACAGAATCCCATGGCTTGGTCACGCCATTCACAAAATTCTTATAGTAGGTGCTGCGCAGCAGGGGCTCGGTCGCACCCCACCCATCGACCGCATACAGCGTAATCCGTGCGCTGCGTAGCGCATCCGAGATCTGCACAATACTTGAGAAAATTCGCTCATGCTGCTGGCGCCCCAGCTGGACATTTGGTCCAGTCAACAACGGCCATCCGGGAGAGGCCCATAGAACCAGCTTCCGGCCTGGCTTGGCAGCCTCTTGTATCGCAAACTGATGAAGCGTACTCAGCGATAGATTCAGCCGCTCCTCGGCTCCATAGAATCCTGTGGAGCGTCGCAGCGTGCGCAACCTTACCGTGTAGTTGTCGAGAACCTTGCTCAAGGCAATTCCATCGGTCGACGGAGTCAGCTGAATCTGCATACCGTTCTCGGTGAGAAGGGCAACCGAGGTCGGATGCGTGAGGCGTTCACCGTGGACCTTCAGATACTTCTCAATCTGGTCGCGCTCGGAAGCCACCGCAAAGAAAGGTGCATTGATTGCATCGAGGACCACCACAACCTCAACCGGAGCCGCGCTGCCGCCGAGCGCAGCGAATGACGTCACTTTCTGCGGATTCTTATTGTCGAGCACAATGAAATCCTGAACGCCGAGGTTCCCCACTGGCACGTTGTCCGACTTCGACGCAACAACCGCATCGAGGTAGATCTTTCCTGTGGGCCGTGGTTTGGAGGGCTCGTTCCGCTGAGCCGCAGCAAGGGAGACCCAAGGCAGAGATACGAAAAAAGCAAATGCAAGAGACCGCTTCGCAGGAAACATAGATCTCTTCTTTCCTCGGGCCTTCTTCTGCCCGACCAATGCTTATGATAAATAGACGCATAAGAACTCGATAGTTGTCACCTAACCCCATCTAAATATCTGAAGGAAGTAGAGTTGCCGAACTGGATTTGAAAAGATCGTTCACGATGGAAAGGCTAATGCGTCAGCATGTCGAATATTGCCGGATTTATTGAGTCCATGGAATGCTTGCCCGTTACGAAGATCGGAACCGCCAAACAATCCATCGTCTCTATGAAACCAACCGATTTCGATGCTTTTGCCATGATCCGCCTTAGTTGCCGATGACAACTTACCCCGTCTTTGTGTGCTCTCATCCTTTGACGCTCCAGTATGAGCGCAGGGAGACTTACACATGTCAGATGACAAATCGAATCGTGGGGCCTGCCCGTATCAATGTGAACGAGGATTATGAGGTCGCCTATTGACCAAGGAACTGGGCGTAAATGCCGATCGTTGAAGGAACTTGTGGGCAAAAACGGCGCCCGCGCCCATCCCCAACACAAGGCAAGTCGTTATCTTTTATATAGTTGCGCACCATCTGCTGCTCCGACACGCGAGGAGCTAGGCGATATCTCAAGTTCCAGAGTTTCCATTTTCATTCGCGATCACAAACCGTTCATAACGCGGAAATGAAAATGAAGTCTAAAATTTGCTGGCGCTAGGAGATATATGCGCTGCGCGCCAACCTCACAAAGCCACGTCACAAAGCCACGTCCCGGAAGGACCCAATGTTGATTTTGAAGGGTTTGCGGCCGCTCGTACTAACATCACCAATCATGGAAGCCCGCATCAGATACACACTGCTCGGAACCGATGGTTAGGACCTCAGCAGCCTGGACGTCTACGGACACCTCGTGACGCTTGGACTCCCCAAAAGAGGTGCACTACTAACTCTCCGCGACACCAGCAACCAGGAGCATAAATTTATCGTGACCAGGTCAGAGAGTTTGGCAGATAGCTCCGGAGCTCTGGCGTGCAGAGGTAGTACTGAAGCTCTCAGGGCAACCTAAGACCAAGGCGACATTTCAAAGGCACATAAAACGCTGAGCCCCCTTGGGCAGGCCGGTTCCTATTTAGCGCTGCCACATGAAATCAATCTCATACTCTTGAATGTAATCGTCCGCCCTTGACGTTCTAGCGAATGACTCAATAGCAGTGTACACACAACTCTTGAGCCTTCTCCCTAGTCTCCCTAGTAGAGAAGACGCCATACGTTTCCTCGTAATCCTGTACCACATAGACCTTATCCACTACCGCTCCCAACCAAGAATGCACAAACAACGTAGTTTGTGCTTAGATGAGACTCCTACATGAAAAATCTGCGCATCATCTACCTGATTCTCTTGTGTGCGTGCAACAAGCAGCAAGACGTGAAACCCACGCCACCGCCCTCAACATTCAGGATTCCTTCCGCTTCAGAGGCTTTTGAGCTTCAATCGAAGTGCAGCCAATTGGGCGAGAAAATCCTTCAGGACAATTTCATCGGCTCCGCTCTTACCCAAGAACAGATCAGCTATTACAACCCACTCGATAATCGCTGCTATGTCGAACTGAACGTACATACGGCAGATCTATCAAACCCCGCCGCTCGATATATTGAGCACCACTCGCTATTCGACGGGCAGACACATGAAATGCTGGCGAGCGCCTACGTCGATGGAGGAAAAAAGTCGGCCTTTGTCTTCGACCCGAGCTTGAGGAAACTAGTCAAAGATCCAACTCTGGCCACAAACGACGAAGTTGAGGAGCTAATCGATAGCTTTATTTCGCCAGAGAGACGACGGTAATTACGCGCAAGCAACTGCTGTTTGTGCTTGAGTCTATGGATCGACGGCGAAAAGTTCACCAGCGTGATCCTTGTCGATGGGACCGATGGATTTCTTGCTGCGAGGACGCAACAACTGGCCCTCACCGGGCATAGCCGTTCCATGCGTTCTTCTCGAGCCCTGGGTATGTTGGTTGTCGTTGTTTCCTTCGGAGTGGCTGGGGGAGAACTCGCCGGCGTTGATCTCAATCGGATGGCGCTGCCACTCGGCGTCGTTCTCTTCGCTTCGGTGATCTTTCTGCGCCTTTGGAGTGGCGGCGTTCGATGGAGCGGTCCTTCAACTAACGCCCCACGAGTTCAGAGTGGCAGAACCTGACTTTCCGTTGGCTTTGCGTCGAGCATCTGACATCGCTCGCGCAAAGAGCGGATCCCCATGGCGCGGTACCCAAGTGGTAAGGGAGGGGCCTCTAAGCCCTTATGCGTCGGTTCGAGTCCGGCCCGCGCCACATCAACCTTTATGTTTCACGGTCAGTGCTTATCTAATGCCTCTAAAGAGATGACTGCCTAGCGCAGGACGACCATCAAGCAACCTCTTCTCTGTTTTCGCTGACCGGTTTGATAACTGCTCGACCCTTCTTCGCCGTTCGGCCCTAAGTACTGATCGCCGTGGGCAGGAGGTACTATATGGGTGTGCGATCTTGCATTTCCATCCTGATGAACTTGGTGCTGGCGTTTACGTTCTTGCAAGCGCCGTTTTTGCACGTTCATGAGCATGAGAGCACGGAGCACCATCCGCACGGATTTCTCCACACTCACTTTCCGCATTATCACCTCTCGGCTTCCAAGTCAGCGGAGTTTCGCGGTCTCGATCCTGACGATGACGCCGTGTTTCAGCAGTGGTTTTCGGCGACGATCAACGATCTCTCCACTCCGGTCTTCACCCTGGCCTCGGTCTACACTGTTGCCCTCATACGGTCATCGGAGCCATTTTTTGAACCGGATATCCTGGGCGGTCACGATCCGCCGCGTCGGTCCCGTTCCTCCCCGCGTTCCCCTCCCGTATAATCCTGCCTCGCTGCTGCGCCACTGGCGCACGTCGTGTTCTGACGTGTGCCCATTCACAGAACGTCGCCTCCTCACATCCGGCCGATCTTCGTGAATTTGTTGTTGGCGCGTATCCCATCTGCTGCCATATTCCCCGGCGGCTCTCAGCGAATCCTTTGCAGGACTTATCGTATGAATCGGTTGCTATTATCTCTGTTTGCGGGATTGCTCCTGTTCGCAAGGCCCTGTCACGGACAGACAGCCCTCTCAGCCCAAGACGCGGTCAACTACGCACTTGCACACCGTCCAGAACTCCGGGCCGCGAGCAATCGGGTAACGGCATCGGAGCGGCTGCGTTCGCAGGCTGGCCTGATTCCCAATCCGCGGTTTCTCTTCCGTAAAGAAGACCTTCGCCCGCAAACCTCTCCTTTCGGAGAAAACTCGCAAACATACTGGGAGGGCGAACAGCGGCTGGAGACCTCCGGCAGGCGGGGAGGCCGCATCGCTGTCGCGCAGCAGGGGACGGAAGAGAGCCGCCTGCAGTCCGACCTTGCGCGTCGGCAGATCGTGCTGAACGTGCGCGAAAGCTACTGGAAGGCGAAGGCCGCACAGTCTCTCGCGGCGCTGTACACCCAAGATTCGGACTACTTCCGGCAGGTGATCGAATTTCACGAGGCTCGTTTCCGCGAAGGCAAGATCGCAGAGGTTGACCTGCTGCGTGTCCGGCTGCAAGGAGAGCAGATACGCGCTGCTGCTGCCAATGCAAGGCTCGACTCCGAGAAGGCCCTTCTGATGCTGGCGCAGGAGATGAACGCGGCGCCTAATAGTTCCTGGGTTCTCTCTGAGGACTTCGAGACGCTTGAAGATCCGAAGCCAGTCCCAGGCGGAACGGATGCTGTATCGCTACGCACCGAAGGGCAGCTTGCCCAACAGGCCATCGCCACAGCGGAAGCGCAGACCCGGCTGGCAAAGGCGACCGGCAGGCCCGACTTGCTCTTCACGGGTGGCTATAAACGCGATGTGGGCATCGACACCCCGATAGCCGGTGTTCAGTTCGATCTTCCGCTCTTCAATCGGAATCAAGGAGCGGTCGCGGCGGCCCATGCGGAAGAAGATGCCGCGCGTGAGACTTATCAGGCGACGCGCAATCGGCTCGCCGCTGAACTGGCGTTAGCGCAGCGGGAATTCGAGATGCGCCGGGAGCAATATCTTCAGACGTTCAAGCCACTGCGAGGGCAAGCCATCGAGATCTCAAATATCAGCCGGGCTGCGTATCAGGCTGGAGGACTGGACTTGCTACGACTGCTCGATGCGGAACGCGCTCGCGTAGATGCAGAACTCAGCTATGTTCGTTCCCTCGAAGGCTTTCATCTCAGTGTTGCTGCACTCAACTATGCGGAGGGATTAGATCAATGAAAATGACAAAGAAAGCCGCATGGACATGTGTGGCTGCGTGCTGCCTCCTAAGCGGCTGCCGTAAGGAGCAGGGCGATGCAAAGGACGAGACGAGTACCAAAGCGGAGAGGAAAGGATCTGCGGATGAGGTCACTCTATCGCCTCAGGTGCAGTCAGAAGAGAAGGTCCAGATTGCCCCCGTGGAACTAGGCACTGCCGCCGCAACCCAACGCGCGAAGGGCCGTATTGCCCTTCCGGATAATGCAACATGGCGCGTGGGCGTTCTTGCAGAGGGTAGGGTTGAAAAGGTCTATTTCAATCTCGGCGACTCCGTGAAAAAGGGCCAGGTGCTTGCACGTATGCACAGTCACGATGTGCACGAGGCTCGGGCGGCTTACGCCAACGCCTTAGCCGAACGTTCCCGCCTACAGGCGGCCGAGGCTCTAGCGCAGAAGAATTACGACCGCAGTCAACGACTCTACACGCTCAAGGCGGAGTCGGTTTCCCAAACGGAAATGGCAAAACAGGAACTTGTGAACGCTCAAAGCGCGACCCGCGAAGCGGATAATATTGTGCGCCGCGAAGCAACCCACTTGGAAGAGACACTTGGTCTGCGAGCTGACGCTCCTGCCGACAGTTCCGATGATGCTGACCTGATTCCAATCAAGGCTCCTGCAAGCGGTCGGATTCTGCAGAAGGATGTTACCCCTGGGGCGACCATCTCGCCATCCACGGATGCCTTCGTTATCGGGGATCTCAGTCACCTTTGGATGTTGGCCTCGGTCGATACTTCGACTCTGTCCAAGTTGCGTCTCGGGCAGAAAGTAACCGTCACGCTGCCGGATGTTCCGGAGGCGCCGTATGCCGGAAAGATCACGAACCTTGGTCAGGAGTTCGATCCGGTGACGAGGTTGATGCAGGTACGCATCGAGGTCAGAAATCCGGATACCCGCCTTCGTCCTGAGATGCTGGCCAGCGCGGAGTTCATCACGGGAGATGGTATACCCACTGTTCTTGTCCCGCAGGAGGCACTTCAGCAAGTAAATGGTGAAGATGTTGTCTTTGTTCGCTTGGCTTCGGATCGGTTCAAAGTGCAAACAGTCCAAACCGGCGAAAACGTACACGGCAAGGTACGAATCCTTCAAGGATTGAAACCAGGCGAGCAGGTCATCACCCACGGAAGCTTTATCGCGAAGTCACAGCTTCTCAAATCCTCGATCGGAGACTAGACATGTTGAACCGCATCATCGACGTCGCCCTCTCCGCACGCTGGATTGTGCTGATGCTTGTCATTGCCCTCGTTGCAGCGGGTGGATATGCCCTTTACACCATGCCTGTCGAGGCGTTTCCCGACCTTACCAATAACCAGGTGACGGTCGTGACAGAAGCTCCTTCCATGCCACCGACTGAGGTCGAGCAGCTCGTCACCTATCCGATCGAGCAGGCGATGATGGGGATGCCGAAGCAGCAGGAGGTTCGTTCGCTCTCGAAGCTTGGGCTTTCTATCATTACGGTCGTCTTCGACGACTCCGTTTCGATGTACTTCGCGCGACAGATGGTCAACGAACGCTTACAGCAGGTAACCGCCCAGTTGCCCAGAGGCATTCAGCCACAGCTGGGTCTTCCAGCAACTGCCTTCGGCGAACTTTACCAGTACACTCTTAGCGGCCCCATGACACCCATGGAACTCAAGGATCTCCAGGAATGGCAGATCAAGCGCCAGCTTCGTACCGTACCGGGCGTAAGCGAAATCAATAATTGGGGCGGGGAGGTCAAGCAATACCAGATCATCATCGATCCCGCCTTGCTGATGCAGTACGGCATGACCTTGCGGGACGTCGCGCAGCGAGTTGCAGAGAACAATGCGAACTTTGGCGGCGGCTACATCGAACACAACGACGAGCAGTACACCCTGCGGGGCGAGGGACGTTCACAGAGCGTCGAGGACATCGGGAACATCGTTTTGCTTTCAAGCCGTGGTGTTCCGGTCTTGTTAAGCGATGTCGCGAAAGTGGGTAACGGGCCTGCGCCCCGTCTGGGCGCCGTACTCCGCAACGGCGAGACCATCTCCGGCATGGTTATTATGCTCAAGGGCGAGAATGGCAAGAGCGTCATTGCCGCGGTGAAAGAAAAGATCAAGAGCATGCGTCTCCCCGCAGGCGTCAAGATCGTTCCTTTCTACGATCAGTCAACGGTAATCGACGGCACCATTCGCACGGTCAAGAAGAACCTCTTTGAAGGTTTCGTCCTTGTTACGGTCGTTCTTTTCCTCTTCCTTGGCAATGTGCGTGCCGCATTGATCACCGCCTCCATCATTCCGTTGGCGATGCTCATCGGGTTCATCAACATGCGGCTCTTCGGATTCAGCGCGAACCTGATGAGCCTTGGCGCGATCGACTTTGGGATGATTGTCGATGGCGCGGTGGTCATGATGGAAAACTCCATCCATCGCCTTGAGGAACGTCGGGATGGTGAATCCGGGGTTGTCGCCGTTCGCCGGGCTGCCCATGATGTCGCCCGGCCCATGACCTTCGGCGTCGTCATCATCATCGCCGTTTACCTGCCCATCTTCTTCCTGCAGGGACTCGAGGGTCGGATGTTCCGGCCCATGGCCTTCACCGTCTGCTCCGCTCTCTTCGGTGCTCTTCTTCTGGCGCTTGTTGCCATTCCGGTATTTACCTCGTTCGCGTTCGGCAAGGGGCTGCCGGCGAAGAGTGCACGGACCTCAGCAGGATGGATGGAACGGCTTGAGGACCGATACGAACGTCTCCTCGCTACCGTCATCCGCTACCGCAAAGCAACCGTGGCAGTCGCACTGCTCATTCTCGTTGTAGCTCTCTGGTCACTAACCGTCATTGGCACGGAGTTCATGCCGCAACTCGACGAAGGCTCGATTCTGGTCGAGACGCGCAAGCTGCCCGGTATATCTCTCACGGACTCAGTCGAGATCAGCAAGCGCATCGAGCAGAAGCTCCGGGCGTTTCCAGAGATCGCCGATGTGGTTATAAAAATTGGTCGCCCCGACTTCGCGACAGAAGCGATGGGCATCAACGAAGGCGATACCTACCTCCTGTTGCGGCCCATGGACGAGTGGCATCGCTTCCACAGCAAAGAGGAGTTGATTGACGCCGTCGACAAGGAGCTCGCAAAGATACCCGGTCTCAGCTATAACTTCACGCAGCCGATGGCTATGCGCGTCGATGAGACTGTCTCGGGAGTGAAGGCGGACCTGGCCATCAAGATCTTCGGTGATGACTTCGGCACCCTCGATTCGCTCTCGGAACAGGTTCTCCGAGCCGTCTCCGGCGTTCCTGGAGCGGCGGATGCCCAGATTCAACTCACCTCCGGCGTGCCAGATCTCACCATCCGAATCGATCGTGGTGCGTTGGCCCGATATGGTCTGAATGTCTCTGACGTAGAACAGGCTGTGGAGGCTGGTGCTTCCGGGGCAGTCATATCGCAATTGATCGATGGCCAGAAACGATACGACATCGCAATGCGTCTGCCTGACTCTTACCGTGCGAATCCTCAAACGATGCAAGACATTACGTTGCGCGCTCCGGGAGGCGCACAGGTCAAGCTGGCGCAGGTAGCGAAAGTAAGGGTGGTGCGTGCAGCGGTCGAGATTGACCGTGAGAAGGGCCAGCGGCGTATGGTCGTCATGTCCAATGTGCGTGGACGGGACCTTGGCAGCTTTGTCACGGAGGTGCAGGCAAATATTGCACGTCAGGTGAAACTGCCCGCTGGTTATTCCATTGAGTTTGGCGGCCAGTTCGAGAATCAACAACGCGCGACCAAACGTTTGATGATCATCATACCGATTGTCATCTTCCTGATCTACATCTTGCTCTACCTCACCTTCAAGTCTTTCAAGCAGGCACTGCTGGTGGTCGGCAATATCCCATTTGCTCTCGTCGGCGGCATCGCCGCACTCTGGCTACGCGGCATGAACCTGAATCTCTCGGCATCAGTTGGTTTCATCGCTTTGTTCGGAGTTGCCATGTTGAATGGTGTAGTCCTGGTCAGCTCGATCAACCAGGCGCGGGAGTCTGGCCGAACGACTTATGAAGCGGTGCTTGCTGGAGCGCGTCGCCGGCTGCGCCCGGTGCTGATGACAGCTTGTGTTGCGAGCTTTGGTTTCATTCCAATGGCGCTTTCGAGATCCACCGGCGCCGAAGTTCAGCGTCCCTTGGCGAGTGTTGTGATTGGTGGACTTTTCACTTCAACACTCTTAACTCTGCTGCTCCTACCCGTTCTCTATGAATGGAACTTCGAGAAAGATCGACCTACGAACGTGGAAACGGATGGCAACGGAGTAGGCGTACACCCTGCAACCGCATGGAAGGCGAATCTTTGACGCATGCGCCCATCACCGGCAGTCGTCGCAATACGAGCTTAGCAATCTCCGCTTTCCTTCGTTGAAGCCATTGCGATAACGATGCTGATGAATGTTTTTTCTTCGGCTGTAGCGACAGGTGTGTTTATGTGGCACGGGCTCGTGAACTACAGGCTTGGTCTGATCCTGGGGAGTTGCGATGTTTGTCGGAGCCGTCCTTGGTGCGCGTTCGCGATTCGGTTAGGGAATCTCTGGCTTAGACGCATCTTCTTGACCGCTGTCTGGGCGCTCGGCCTGAAGGCATTGGTATTCGATGTCTTTGCGAAGGCATCGGGCTGTGACGAGACGCCGTCGCCGGCTGCGCACTAGAAATTGTTCTCCTTCACGCGGTTCAGATTCTAGGTCCCATCGCGGGGGTATCGGAGCGAACGACCAGCGGATGCGGTGGTTGGCAGTTGCTTACTTCACCTGATCAAACGTAGTCTTATCTAGAGCAATGCGTGTTCTCCGTCAATTCGGTGTGCTAGTCCTGCTGCTGGTGTCATGTTTGGCCCCGGCAATGGCCTGCATGGTTCCCAATGCGGAAATGAGCAGTCAGGAACGCGCCTGCTGCCGCATGATGAAGAACCAGTGCGGTCAGATGGGAATGCCGGCGTCGCATGGCTGCTGCCAGAAGACTCCGCCGAGCGTTCACGACAACGCGTTGGACACCAAGCCAGTAACGTTCCATCCGGTTGTAGTGCCTGTCATCTGGTTGGCTGCTCCCGAGTTGGTGAATCCGACCTCCGCCGTCGCCGGATGGGTTGAACACGTCGACTACTCGCCTCCAAAGTCCCCGTCCTCCGCAATTTCCATCCTCAGAATCTAGTCCGCTCCTCTCTCGCACTCTACCTTGCCGAGCGCACACGCCTAGCTGCGTGCTCTGGCAAATGCCTTGAACTGCATTTGAGATTGGAGCTTCCGTATGAACGTGGTCTCCTTGTTGACCGCCACGCTTGTGCTGGCCATCGCATGGTCTGCCTTCGGGCAGACGCCAGCGGCGAGCCCGCCCACACCTTTGTCTCAGCTTCTAGCCGAGGCCGAGGCAAACAATCCACAGATCTCCGCCTCCGATCACGGCGCACGAGCCGCGAGGCAAATGGCGCCACAGGTGACCACGCTGCCCGACCCGAAGTTCACCTACCAGCAGTTGAATGTGGGCAGCCCGAAGCCCTTTGCGGGATATACCAACAGCGACTTTGCCTACATCGGCGTCGGAGCCTCCCAAGAACTGCCCTATCCGGGGAAATTAAGCGCACGCGGGGCGGTAGCCGAACGCGACGCCGACACGAAGCAAGCTGAGGTTGAGGCTATGAAGACCAGCATTGCTGATTCGGTAAAAGCCGACTATCTCCAACTAGCGTATTTGCAACAGACGCTTGGCATCCTGCGGCAAAACGAGTCTGTCCTTGACCAGCTCATTCAGGATGCGACGGCTCACTATCAGGTCGGCCAGGGGATGCAGCAGGACGTCCTACAAGCGCAGGTGAACCGAACAAAGATTGTGAAAGAGATCACGATGCACCATCAGCTAATGGGGCAAGCGCAGGCCCATCTCAAAGGTCTGCTTAGTCGGGATCAGGGATCGCCGGACATCGTTACGGAAGACCTGATCGAAACTCCGCTAAAATGCACTTCCGATGAGCTTCTTGCAGTGGTCCGGCAAAACAATCCTGAGATTCAGGTCGACGCGAGTTCCATTCGCAAGCAGGATGCGCAGTTGGCGTCCGCAAAGCGTGAGGGAAAGCCGGACTTTGAGGTTGGCTACATGTACCAGAACACCGACCGAAAGTATCGGGACTACTACATGTTCACCTTCGACGTACGTTTTCCTCGCAAGGCGCGGGTGAATGCTGAGATCGCAGAAGCGACAGAAAAGCGTTCCCAATCGCGGCAGACACTCAACGCGCATCTGCAACAGCAACTCGCAGAGGTCCAGGAAGCGTATGTGAAAGCAACAAGCGATGAAGAGTTGTTGAAGGAATACCGGGAAGGTCTGATTCCACAGTCTGACGCCGCATACCGGGCAACGCTGAGCGCCTACTCGTCCAATCGCGAGCAGTTTATTCATGTGCTCACATACTTCACCGACGTTCTCAGCCTGAAGCTTGAATACGCGCAGACCCTCGTAGATCACGAAACCGCTTTGGCCCATCTCGAAACTCTGACAGGAGCGACTCTGCGATGAACAAATATGTCTTGAAAACCTCCCTCGTCTGGATCGCTATCCTGGCAGTTGTCGCGGGCATTTGGTCATACCGTTCCCATTTGGCGAAACGGCCCAAAGCAATGAATATGCCAACGTCCGGGGATGTGCAGCCTGTTGCCTCGGGTCCGCCTGCTGATGCGAACGAGCCAGCGCCATCCATGCCGGGAACGAAGATGGAAACTCCTCTCGTTCCCGTCCAACTCACGCCCGAGCGGATGCAGAGCATCGGTGTAAGAACGGGCACCGTCGAGTACAAGCTACTGAGCGACGATATACGGGCTACCGGCACGGTGGACATCAATGAGCGTCTTCTCTCCTATGTGCAGGTACGCTTTCCCGGCTACATCCGCAAAGTGTTTGCCAATGCCACCTATCAGTATGTGCGCAAGGGTGAGCCGCTCTTCACCATCTATAGTCCGGACCTCGTGGCCACCCAGCAGGAGTATCTGCTGGCACGGCAGAATCAGAAAACGTTGAGTGCCAGCACTGTGGAGGGAGTCGCATCGGGAGCAGAGTCGTTGTCAGCCGCAGCAGAACAACGCCTGGAGCAATGGGAGGTTCCGCCGAGTGAGATCGCAAAGCTAAAGGAGACAGGCAAACCTGTTACTGACCTCACCATCAACTCGCCGGTTACGGGATACATCACCGAGCGAAACGCTCTGCCCAATATGTATGCCGAGCCTTCGACCAAGCTCTACACCGTTGCCGATCTGTCGCACGTGTGGGTCTATGCCCAGGTATTCCAGAACGATGTTGGCCGATTGAAGCCCGGCGACATGGCACAGATTACCGTCGATTCCTATCCAGGCCGGACATTCTCCGGTCAGATCGAAGAGATCCTGCCACAAGTGGACATGGCAACGCGCACCGTTCGAGTGCGGCTGACGATGGCAAATCCGGGACTCAAATTGAAGCCGGGCATGTTTGTGAATGTCGATGTGAAAACGACCCTAGGACGTCAGCTCGTTGTTCCCGCCTCGGCTGTCTTCCAGTCCGGCACCCGGCAGCTGGTTTTTCTGAATCACGGCAACGGCAGTCTTGAGCCAAAGGAGATCACCACCGGTCCCCGCGTCGGAGATGACTTCGTCGTGCTCAAGGGGTTGGAAGCGCATCAGTCGATCGTTACCTCCGCCAGCTTCCTTATCGACTCAGAAAGTCAGTTGCAGGCCGCGGCTGGTTCCTTCGCGCCACCTCCACCTGGTGCTGGGAGCAATGCTCCACCAGCGAATGCACCTACTGCTCAGGCGAACATCGACTTTACTACTGATCCAAATCCCCCTCAAAAGGGCAGCAACGTCTTTCGCGTGAAACTCACAAATGCAAATGGAACTCCCACCACTGGAGCCGAGGTGACGGTCACGTTTTATATGGCTGCTATGCCGGCAATGGGCATGGCTGCGATGAACACGACCACCAAACTCACCGAAAGGAGTAACGGCCTGTACGAAGGAAGCGGTCCGCTCGGCTCTGGAGGCACTTGGCAGGTCACTATCTCTGTGCAGAAAAACGGTCAAATGATCGCGACGAAGCAATTGCGTGTGAACGCGACGGGAGGCATGTAATGCTCTCCAAAATTATTGATGCTTGCGCACGCAATCGCTTCATGGTCTTTACCGCAGTGTTGTTGCTCACCCTAGCCGGAATCTGGTCGTTGCAGCACGTACCGCTGGACGCCCTGCCAGACATTTCGGACGTGCAGGTCATCGTTCACACGAGTTGGGCGGGTGAGCCGCCCGATGTCATCGAAGACCAGGTGACCTATCCGATCGTCACTAGCCTTCTTGCTGCTCCGCATGTCAAAGCCGTTCGCGCTCAAACCATGTTCGGGGACTCCTATGTTTATGTGGTTTTTCAGGACGGCACGGATCTCTACTGGGCACGCTCGCGTGTCATTGAGTACCTGCAACAGATCAGCGGGCGGCTGCCGGAAAATGTGCATCCTTCGATTGGCCCCGATGCGACGGGCGCGGGCTGGGTCTATGAGTATGCCATCGTCGACAAGAGCGGCAAACATAGTCTCGCCGACCTACGCAGCTTGCAGGATTGGCATTTGCGGTATGCTCTCGCAACTGTCCCAGGAGTGGCTGAAGTTGCGACGATCGGCGGCTATGTCCGCCAATACCAGGTACAGCTAGATCCCAACAAGCTGCTTGCCTATGGCATTCCTCTCTCTTCAGTCATCGACAAGGTAAAGATGAGCACGAATGAAGTCGGCGGTCGGGTTCTTGACCTGAGCGGTGCACAATACATGATCCGCGGCCTCGGCTATCTCCGCTCTCTGAATGATCTCGCTACGGTTGCAGTCGGCAGCAAAAATGGGACACCGGTACTATTGCGAGATTTGGGAACGGTAAGCTTCGGTCCCGACATCCGCGAAGGCGTGGCGGAGTGGAACGGCGAAGGGGAAACCGTCGGCGGAATCATCGTCATGCGTCAGGGCATGAATGCGCTGAACGTCATCAATGGAGTGAAGCAGAAGCTGCGTGAGATCGCACCCTCTCTACCACCCGGCGTCCAAATCGTGACGGGCTACGATCGCTCTGATCTGATCGATGCGTCGATCAAAACGCTACAGCGGGATTTGCTCGAAGAAGCCATAATCGTCAGTTTCGTCATTATTGTCTTCCTCTTCCACTTCCGTTCCGCCCTCATCGCAATCCTCGCCTTGCCCATCGCGGTGCTGGTGTCTTTCATTCCCATGTACTGGTTGGGAGTGACCTCGAACATCATGTCGCTGGGCGGCATCGCGTTGGCGGTTGGAGTGCTCGTCGATGCCTCCATTGTCATGGTCGAGAACGGCTACCGCCATTTATCCGAACGGCAGGAAAACGATGCTAACCCAGTGTCGGAACCAGAGCGTCGGTCGATTCTGATCAAGGCAGCCATGCAGGTTGGCCCTGCACTCTTCTTTTCGTTGCTCATCATAGTCGTTTCATTCCTTCCGGTCTTCCTGCTCGAAGCGCAGGAAGGACGCATGTTCCGCCCGCTGGCGTGGACGAAGACCCTGGCAGTCGGTTCTTCCTCCATCCTCGCCATCACGCTCGTGCCGGTCCTGATGGTGATGCTGATTCGGGGTCGCCTGCAGCCAGAGCGAAAGAATCCAATCTCGCGCATCACACAAGCTATTTACCTGCCAATCTTGAGGTTTTGCCTACGCCACCGCTGGCTCACAATTGCCGTCAATCTGATCTTCCTGGTTGTCACGTTTCCGCTAGCCTCACGTTTGGGTAGTCAGTTCATGCCGTCTCTCTTTGAAGGCTCCACCTTATATATGCCTACAACTCTCCCCGGCATCTCCATCGAACAGGCGAAGGTTCTCCTGCAGCAGCAAGACCGTATCCTTCGCAGCTTCCCCGAAGTGGCCAGTGTGTTCGGTGCAGTTGGCAGATCAGATAGCGCAACCGACAACGCCCCACTCGATATGTACGACACGACTGTAATGCTCAAACCAAGAGAGCAATGGCCTGCAGGGATGACCTACGAGAAACTGATTTTGGAAATGGATGAGAAGCTCCAGTTTCCCGGCCTCTCGAATACCTGGACCATGCCGGTAGAAAACCGCCTGGACATGGAGTTGACGGGCATCAAGACGCCACTAGGCATGAAGGTGCAGGGGCCGAATGTCGAAGGCATCCAGCAACTTGCTTCGCAGATCCAGAATGTTCTTTCTGGACTGCCGCAGGTGCGATCTGTTTTCTCCGAGAAGGTTGCGCAGGGTTTCTACGTCAATGTCGATGTCAACCGGGAGGAGGCCGCCCGTTACGGGCTCACGATCGCGGACGTGCAGACAGCAGTCTCATCCGGCATAGGCGGCCAAAATATCGCTGAGAATATCGAAGGCCGCGAACGCTATCCGATCAATGTCCGCTACCAGAGAGACTTCCGCGATAACGTCGACCAAATGCGCAAAGTCCTGATCGGGACCCCATCGGGTGCGCAGATTCCACTCGCGCAAGTTGCGAAGATATCCTTCTCACACGGACCTGCCATGATTCGCGACGAAGATGGCGCGCTTACGGGATACATCTATATCGATCTCAAGAACACTAACTATGGCGGCTTCGTTGCAGAGGCAGATAAGCTCCTGCATGAGAAACTCGCCCTGCCTGCAAATTACACCTTTCAGTGGTCGGGAGAGTACGAACTTGAGCTGCGTGCCAAGGAGCGGCTGCAACTGATTCTGCCGGTCGTCTTCTTCGTGATTTTTCTGTTGCTGTACCTGGTCTTTCACTCGGTTGCCGAGGCGCTCGTCCTCATCTTCCCAACCATCTATGCGATGAGTGGAGGCTTACTGCTGCAATGGCTGCTCAGATACAACTTCAGCGTTGCCGTGGCAGTCGGCTATATAGCACTCTTTGGTATCGCAGTCGAGACGGGTGTCGTTATGGTCGTCTATCTCCATGAAGCGCTCGAACGTAAGCTGAAATCTGGAAAACCCATGACGAACGCCGATGTGGAAGATGCAGCCATCGAAGGCGCTGTTCAGCGTTTACGGCCAAAGTTGATGACGGTGTGCGCTGTGCTTGCCAGTCTGGTGCCAATTCTCTGGGAATCCGGCATCGGCTCCGACGTGATGAAGCCGATTGCCGCACCCATCGTCGGCGGTATGATTACGTCGACCATTCATGTCCTGATCCTGGTGCCTGTCTTTTTTGTCATGATGAAAGAGCGGGCGCTGAAAGGGGGAACACTCGTTCCATTAGATGGGAACTCCTCCTCAACCAGCAACGGCTCAGTTGTTCACCCTTCGTCCTAAGGAGATGACATTAGGCAAAACGAACTCATCGCACCGGTTGCCGTGTTCGTGCTTGGCACAGCGGAACTCGGCTCAACCATATCGCTGGATTCCATTGGCCTATCTAAGTGACAGATGAAGCAAGGATGCAGGTGCAGATTTATGAGTGAACGCATCCCGCCTTTTGCGGCGCCAAAGCGAACGGTGCTACCATCAGAATCAACGCCCAAGTTCGGCCCTTAGCGAATGAAAGTAGTGGAACATGCCTAAGAAACTCCTTTTCACGACAGTGTTGCTGCTTCTCGTCAGCGTTCAGGCGCTGGCGGCAAGTTGCGACGTACGCTGCTCGCTGATGGGGGCTTCGACGCACGGCCATGATCGGCCCGCTCAGGGTGATGAGCGGATGTCCGATTGCTCTCGCATGTCCATGGACAGCGACAAAGGGACCAGCGTTACTGCAAGTGACTCCTGTTCCGCCACGACCTGCAGGACAGAGCTGAAAGCGATCAACAATAGCACCGATCGGAACGATGCAGATTCAAGCAAACTTCTGGTATCGGTTGCTCTTTTAGTCGATCCTTTGGGAAACAGTGAATTAAACAGAACTTCCGTTTTCGCATCGCTCAGCCGAAGAAGCGACAGTAGACCGCTCGCTCAACGTCCCGGCTCCTCCCTCCGTATCTAGTTCAGTCCTTTCCTCCTCGAATCCTTGCGGGGTTTAGCGTGTGCTTTCACACGCTGCCCTGCGGTCTGTTGACCCATTTATCAAAACGAGGAAAGTTATGAGCGATCGCCGCACCTTCATTCAGAAGGCATTCGGTCTTGGCGCGGGTCTGTTTGCCGCACCCAGAGTGTTTGCCGATTTACAGAACGGGCCTTCTTCCCGCAGTCGCTCCACCCATCCGGGGCCCGCTTTCAACATGCCCGTCGTGACTGCCGACATCGGGGATCTGCCCTATACGATGGAGGGCAACACGAAGGTCTTCCACCTGATCGCCGAGGTGGTGAAACAACAGATCAGCCCGCTCAAGGCAATTGACGCCTGGGGGTTCAACGGGAGCGCTCCAGGGCCAACGATTCAAGTCAATCAAGGCGACCATGTACGCGTGGTCTTCGAGAATCGCCTACCGGAGCCGACTTCCATCCACTGGCATGGATTTGAGGACACCATTCAAAACGACGGTCAGCCCGGCATCAGCCAGGAGCCGGTGAAACCCGGCGGGCGCTTTGTCTATGAGTTCAATATTCATCAGGAAGGCACCTACTTCTATCACTCGCACATGGCGATGCAAGAGATGGCCGGTATGCTCGGTGCCTTCATCATGCACCCCAAGGAGCCCTACCTGCCGCATTGCGACAAGGACTTTCTGATCCATCTACAGGAATATGCAGTGCTGCCGAACAATACCGTGCCTAACACCATGAACATGGAGTTCAATTGGCTGGTTTTCAACGGAAAAGCCGGTCCGGCGACGACTCCGCTCGTAGTGCGGCTTGGGGATCGGGTCCGCATCCGCTTCGTGAATCTCGGTATGGATCATCATCCGATGCATCTGCACGGGCACACCTTTTACACAACAGGAACCGAAGGCGGAAGGATTCCCGAAGCCGCCTGGTGGCCTGGCAACACCGTACTTGTTGGAGTGGCTCAGGCGCGGAATGTCGAGTTTGTAGCGAACAATCCTGGCGACTGGATGATTCACTGCCATCTGCCTCACCACATGATGAACCAGATGTCATCGACTGCCGGGAAGATGACCCGTACCGCGGGTTTGCCAGCCGGAGGAGACATGAACACAGGCATGGGAATGCTGAAAGGCACACCTGGCACTCCGATGGGAGAAGACTATGGCCCAGCTTTGGGGCGCGGTTTAGGGGGTGTCGGGAATGCTTCCGATACTTCGACAACGAACGGCCCGCTCTCGCAGAAGAAGGCTATGGATGCGATGCCTGGTATGCAGCATGACATGGGAAACATGCAGATGGGCCAGATGGCGCCGGACGACATCGCGAAGAACGCGAATGATGTTCCGAACTTCCCGCAAGACGCCTACATGGAAGGGCCGATGATGGCGATGGACGAAATGGTCGATCGGCCAGAGAACTACGGTCTGCGCGCAGGATGGAGCGGCTTCATGCAGGGAATGATGACGTTCGTTCGTGTCTTGCCGCGGGACAAATACGACGAGGTCATCGCCCGAATGAAGCAGGCCAAACGGCCTAATGACCCCTACGCCGCCATTCTGGAGCGTGCCTAATGCGAGGAGAAAGGATGAAAATCACAACTCTTGCACTTGCGATTACAAGCGCTTTCAGCTTGTCTGCACTCGCTCAAAGTTCTGGCTCCTCCGCGAAACCAGATGACTCCATGCACTGCATGGAGGGTATGGCCATGCCGGGCTGTCCACAGACAGACAAGAACCAGCAGAACATGCCTAGCACGCAGCATCACCAACACAGCACGCCCAGCCAACCTCCGCAAAATGTACAACCGCAGCAGCCGAAGCAACCAGACAAGATGGGCAACATGCAGGGTATGCAGATGGAGCCCGCCCGGTCTGCGCAAGACCCGAATACGCATGCAACCATGACTCTGCAAGAACCGGAGAATCCGGAACACAAGACCGGATCGAATCTGCCTGCTCCGGAGTTACTCAAGGATGTTGCGGCGCGGCCTGCAATGAGCCTTGCTGATTTTGAGACTCTTGCCGATGCGAACAACCCCACACTGAAACTAGCCAATGCACTTGTTCGCAGATCACAGGAACAGGCACGACAGGCTGGGCTGTATCCCAACCCTTCAGTGGGCTATCAAGGCGAGGAGATCCGCGGCGGTGCCTATGGCGGTGGTGAGCATGGCGGGTTTGTGCAACAGACCATTGTTCTTGGTGGCAAGCTCGGGTTGCGGCGCAACATTTATGAGCAACAGAAGAGATCTGACCAGATTGGAGTGGAGGAGCAGACCTATCGTGCGCATGGCGATGTACAACAGGCGTTCTATGATGCACTGACCGCGCAGGCGACGGTCCAGCTGCGCCAACGTTTGCTTGGTGTAGCCCTTGATGCTGTGGAGACTGTGCATCAACTTGCCAATGTGGGCCAGGCGGATGCGCCCGACATCCTGCAGACGGAGGTCGAGTCCGAACAGGCAAAAGTGGATTACGTCACGTCTCAGCGCCAATACCTGCAAGCCTTCCGCACGCTGGCGGCATTTGCAGGAAAGGGTGATTTGGCTGCTAGCCCACTGCAAGGTGAGCTTGAGAATACGCCAGACCTGAATGCTGAGCAGATGGTGGATTCTGTTGTTGCGAACAGTCCAACAGTCAAGCGTGCTCAGCAGGAGGCCGCCGTAGCACAAGCGCGCCTGAAGGATGCGAAGCGGGAATCAGTCCCTGACCTTCAGCTGCGCGCGGGCGAGCAATACAGTGGAGAGCAGATCAGCCAAAATCCAGTCAAGCCAGTTGGAGCAGAGAGCTTCGCAAGCGCGAGTATCAACATTCCTCTCTGGAACAGGAACCAGGGCAATGTTGGAGCCGCGAAGGCAGAAATAGAACGAGCACAGCAGGATGTCACCCGTGAGCAGCTCTCGCTTCGCCGGCAGGCGGCACCGTTGGCCCAATCCTATGAGACTGCAAAGTTCGAAGCGGAACGCTACAAGACACAGCTCATCCCGCGGTCAGCAAGAGCATATGACCTGTACCTGAAAAAGTACCAGAACATGGCGCAGGCTTATCCGCAGGTACTGGTATCGCAGCGCACATTCTTCCAACTGCAGATTGGTTATCTTATGGCACTCCACGATGTCTGGCGGAGCGCGATAGCTTTGCAGAACTACACTCTGACCGGCGGACTTGATGCCCCGATGTCCAGCGGTACTTCGACCACGACGATCAACCTGCCGAATACCAGCGGAGCGCAGGAGTAGACCAAATGAAACGAATAGTTCTTATCGTTTCCGCCGTTCTCCTGCTGCTCATAATCGTCTGTGCTCTCTATGCGAGCAGGATGATACATCGGGGCTTCAGCACACGCACCGAACCCATGCAGACGGAGAAAGCACTGGCGACTGCGATTCGCGGACGAGCCATTCCATCGCGCTACAAAACCATGAAGAACCCCGTTGCATCCACTTCTGAAGTGATCCACGAAGGAATGGCGCACTGGGCAGACCACTGTACCGCCTGCCATGCCAACAATGGCAGCGGTGACACCATGTACGGCAGGGCGATGTATCCGCGCCCACCAGACATGCGGCAGAAGGACACGCAGGAGCTGTCGGATGGCGAGCTTTACTACACCATCAAGAACGGCGTTCGTTTAAGCGGAATGCCAGCGTTCGGCGATCCGGGTGATGACGATGTGGACAGCTGGAAGCTCGTTGCCTTCATTCGTCATCTGCCGCAACTCACGGATGCTGAAGAGACAGAGATGCAGCGGCTGAATCCGAAATCTCCGGACGAAATTCAGGAGGAAAAGGAAGAAGAGGACTTTTTGAACGGCGATACGAGATCAGCCACGCCGGCGACCAAAATGCACCGTCACTAAATACACGGAGAAAACACATGAAAAAACTGATCGCAATTTTCTTTACGCTCGTGCTCATGGTGAGCAGCGCCTACGCGCACAATGGTATGGAACACGTCATGGGGACCGTTGCCAGCGTCACTGACAGCTCCATTACGGTGACCACAACAGATGGAAAGACCCAGACCGTGATAGCGACCGCCGACACGAAGTACGGCAAAATGGATACAGTGATTGCGCTCAAAGACCTCAAGGTCGGCGACCATGTCGTGATCCATGCGACAAAGAAGGACGGCAAACTGCTTGCTGCGACGGTGCAGGTGGGCATGGGAAGGATGGCAGGCATGAAAATGAACGGCAGCAGCCCATCGCAGCAACCAAAGTAACTCGAATCTCAGCTAAGACCTTCAAGTATCGGGGCAGTGCTACTTGACTGCCCCGATACTTCCAAGGGGGTGATGAAATGAACTCTGTGTCCCGCAACCTTCGCCACAATGATCCAGGAGAGAGTGCAGTTCTGGCGCGGCTTACTGCACACCACTCGGAGTTCCTTCGTTCATCGCGGCTCGTGTCGGTGAACCCGCCGCAGCAGAAGACATCCTCCAATCGGCCTATGTGAAAGCCCTGGAACATGTTCTCAACTCCGTGACGAAGAGAGCGTTGCGGCATGGTTTTACCGCATCCTGGGGTCGGCCCGCTCGAAGGTTCACGAACTGTTCGGGGCTGAAGCGCCTATGAGCTACGAAGTGGAACTCGAACAGAAGTCTGCGCGTGCATCGGCGATGTGATTGGCGACCTGAAAACCGAATACCGGGAGGCGATTGAGCACGTCGATCTTGCTGGCGAGTCCGTGGAATCGTTCGCTCTACTGCAAAATACCACGGCAAACAATGCCTTCGTGCGTCTCCACCGGGCAAGAAAGCGGTCGCTAAGCAGTTGGTCCAGGTATGCGGCGTTTGTGCGGAACACAAATGCCTCGATTGCACCTGCCGGAAGAGACTGTAAGACGGGGCGGCCTCATGCGTCAGCAGCAATGAGAACGCGAGGAGGACACTATGAGTTGCTGTTTAGAGACATCGACAGGGGTAGTGAAAGACCCAGTATGCGGAATGCAGGTCGATCCTGCGAAGGCAGCAGGACCGAGCCAGTATCAAGGGCTGATTTATTCCTTCTGCTCACTGGGATGCAAGAAGAAATTCGATCTCAATCCGGTGCAGTATATGCCACAACCACTTGCAGTTCCGCCGATTGCTGGCATGAGCAAGATGGCGACGTCAGGTAAAAATATCTGTCCCATGCACCCCTAGGTGCAGGCGGATAAGCCGGGATCGTGCTCGAAGTGCGGCATGGCTCTCGAACCGGTCGATCTCTCTGCCGAGACCGACCGTGTTGAATACACCTGTCCCATGCATCCTCAGATCGTGCGAGATTAGCCGGGAAGCTGTCTGATCTGCGGGCATGGCGCTTGAGCCTCGCAACGAATCGGTTGACTCGGCAAATCCTGAACTGGCCGGCATGACGCGACGCTTCTTGATCGGTGTGGCGCTCACCCCTTCCACTGCTTGCCGTCATGGTCTCAGATATTCTGCCTGGCCACCCACTGCAGCATCTCCTGCCGGGCCAGTTGCTCGGATGGGTTGAGTTTGCGCTTGCGACACCAGTGGTTTTGTGGGCGGCCTTGCCATTCTTTGAGCGTGGCTGGGCCTCTGTCGTTCATCGCAGCCCGAATATGTTCACGTTGACTGCGATTGGCACGGGTGCCGCTTAATCTCTACAGCGGTGCCGCGGTGATTGCGCCAGGCATCTTTCCTGCCACCTTCCGCGATATGTCCCGGGAATCTCGGCCTCTACTTTGAGGCAGCGGCAGTCATCCCGGTATTGGTGCTGCGCTGGGCCAGGTATTAGAGTTGAAGGCCAGCAGCCAGACCAGCAGGGCGATCACACTTGCGTGGACAAAACTGGCACTCTCACCGAGGGCAAGCCGCGCCTTACGGCAGTGGTCCCGACACAAGGTTTCGATGAGACTCAGCTTCTTCAGTCAGTAGCCAGCCTTGAAAAGGCCAGCGAGCATCCGCTTGCCGCGGCCATTATCGCTGGAGCCAAAGAGAAGGGCATCGAGTTGGTGACGGTCGCAGACTCTCAGTCCGTTACAGGTAAAGGTGTCACCTTCAACGGCACCTTGCAGGGCAAACGCATTGGTGTCGGGAATGCGGCGCCTATGCAGGACCTTGGCGCGACCTCGGATGCCCTCCAGGAACGCGCAGAAGCCCTCCGCAAGGAAGGCCAGACGGTCATGTTTGTTGCATCTGACACTCGTTTCGCTGGCCTTATCGCCGTCGCAGACCCCGTCAAAGATTCGACTCTTGAGGCGATCCAGCAATTGAAGCAGGAAGGCATCAAGGTCGTCATGGTCACGGGTAATAATCGCACCACCGCCGCCACTGTCGCTCAAAAGCTCGGTATCGACTTTGAGGCCGGTGTATTACCGGAGAAAAAGGCAGAGGTTGTCAAGAAGCTCCAGTCACAAGGGAGAATTGTGCCAATGGCAGGTGACGGGGTAAACGATGTCCTGCACTGGCACAAACGCATGTCGGAATAGCGACGGGGACACGAACCGACGTGGCGATGGAGACAGGAGGCATCACACTTGTTAAGGGCGATCTCGCGGAATTGTGAAGGCCAGACGGTTCAGCCAACGCACGATGAGCCAAATCTGTTCTTCGCGTTCTTTTACAACGCTCTCGGAGTGCCGCTTGCGGCGGGTGTTCTGTATCCGTTCTTTGGATTGTTGCTAAATCCCATGATCGCGGCGGCGGCCATGAGCTTCAGTTCAGTCTCAGTTATTGGGAACTCTCTAAGGCTGCGGACAGCTAAACTTTGATCATGCCTAAAGCTACTTATTGGATTCGGCGATCTAAGCGGCATGTGACTCTGGCTGCCGGAGCAATCGCTATCACCTGCTTGGCATATGCTGCCACACCTCCGGCAGATGTTCGCCATCGCCTGAGCATGGCTACTGCCTATGCTGGTTTGACCTTTCTTGCGGCATCACTATGGCTCGGTCCATGGAATGTTCTGCGACAAAGGCCAAATCCTGTCAGCTTCGACCTGCGTCGGGATATAGGCATCTGGACGGGTATTCTCGCAATCGTTCACACGGCGATCGGTTTGACAGTCCATCTTCGCGGACGGATGTGGATGTACTTCTTCAAAGGTCTTCATCCGCTTAAGCTGCAAAATACGCAATTCGGCTTTGCTAATTTCACTGGACTCGGGGCTGCGCTACTATTCCTGATGCTCTTAGCCATCTCCAACGACCTTTCGCTGCGTACGTTGAAAGCGCGCCGCTGGAAGTCCCTGCAGCGATGGACGTATGCAGCGTTCCTGCTGACAGGGGCACATGGTGTTGCGTATCAATGGATAGAGAAGCGCCATGTCCCTTGGGTTCTTGTCTTTTCAGCGATAATGACAGCAGTTGCCGCTGCTCAATTTCTTTGCTTTGTCCGGGTTCACTGGCGATTGCGTGCTCAGACACTCTCTGCTACACCTGGTACCTCAGACGAACGGAGTTCTCAATCATGACACCCGGCATTCGCAAGTTGGTCCTCACTGCGCATATTACCGTCTCGGTCGGCTGGCTCGGCGCGGTCGCAGCCTTCCTCGCTCTCGGTATCGCCGGGTTGACAAGCCGGAATGCACAGATGGTGCGAACCTCTTATGCGGCGCTGGAGTTAACCGCTCGGTTCGTTATCGTTCCGTTAGCCTTCGCTTCGCTGCTAAGCGGGCTAATCGAGTCGCTGGGCACTCCGTGGGGTTTGTTCCGGCACTATTGGGTCTTGGCGAAACTCTTGCTAACAACCTTTGCCACCATCGTTTTGCTGACGAAGATGCCTTTGATCGGTTATGCCGCACACCGAGCCGCAGAGACAACATCGACCAGTGCCGATCTTCACACTGTGGGAATTCAGCTCGCGGTCCATGCCACCGGCGGTCTGTTGGTGCTCTTCGTGATCACGGCACTGTCGGTGTACAAACCGTGGGGCCTGACCCGCTACGGACAACGTAAGCACCAAGAGCGACAGTATGAGCCTCGGAGGTCACCACAAACTATAGGAATAAAGGCGATGTCCAGTCCTGACAACGAGACGAGTGGCGGCATTCTTTCCCGAGGACTCAGGATCTCCCTCGCTGCCGGCGTCGGGGCGTTGGTAGTGGTGGTGCATCTCTCGATGTGCCTCACCGGATATGGTTTTCACCACGGTCACTGATCCGAGCGGCGAGTTGGGTGCTGGAATCAGAACTCGTAGTTCAGGCCAAAGACCGCGACGGCAATCGCCAGCTCGAAGTTGTTCCCGGCAGCGGTGAAGGAGAGCGTGACGGATTGTGCGTAGTCCGCGTCAAGCCGATTGCTCATCCAGAAGCTCACCAGCAACATGACGAGAAAGTAGGTCGCACCTATCTTATGTAAGGCTTGCATGTGCTTACCTGTTGACCAGTGTCAAAGAGTGAGGAGCTTCGGTCTTCTCTCCGGTCTCACGAGGCCAGGAAATCGACAGCAATGCCCCTCCTTCTGGACGATTCGACGCCGTCACACTTCCTCCGTGAGCTCGTACTACGGCTTCAACAAATGCAAGCCCAAGGCCATGCCCCTTGGAGTCCCTTCCTTTCACCCTCTGCTCGAACATGTGGAGGCCAATCTCCGAAGCAAATCCCGGACCATCATCCTCCACAATCAGCGTCGCAGCGTCCTCGCTTGCTCCAAGTTTTATGGAAACGGTGCATGACGCGGGCAAGTGGTTAAGTTCGTTATCGAGAAGGTTTGCGATCACTCGATGCAGAAGAGCGGCGTCTGCCAGTACAGTGACAGGACCAGAGCTGCGCAAATTCATTCGAAGCCCTTTCTCTGACATGCAAGGCTCGTACAGATCAATCATGACTCGAATTAGCTCATCGAGATCGACTTCTGTAAGCGAGAGCCTAAGCGCATCAGCTTTCGCCTCAGCAACATCAAGCGATGTATTTAGGAATTCAGTTAGTCGATCCAGTTCATCGATGGCCGAGACGATTGGCTCACTTTGCTCGATCCTTAAATCGCCCGATAAAACAATCTCCAGCTTTCCCCGAATTGCCGTCAACGGGCTACGAAGATCGTGGGCAAGAGATCCAGTGATGGTGTGCAGTTGAAGCATCGAGGTTTCTATCCGATCCAGCATACGGTTGAGCGTTAGCGCCAGGTGCCCTACTTCATCGTTCCGCTTGCTGGTGGGAACCCTGCTGCTCAAATCAGATTGCCCGATCTGGGATGCTGCTTCGGTTATCTCGCGAACATGCCCCAGCATACGTCTGGTGACGAAGAAGACAATCGCCGAACCGAATAACACAATAAGCAGCCAGAGGCAGAAAAAACGGAAGCGGAGATTTTTAAGTACACGTAATTCACCTCGTTCCGAAAGTCCGAGATAGATGTGGCTCCCATCATCGAGTCGTACCGATGCTACTCGAAATGGGTGATTGAAGCCTTCGACATTCAAGTCGTAGGGAACGTCGGAAATAAACTTGCGTTCGCGAATCGCGGCTAAGTTTGGCATCCCGTCACCGGCACCTACCCAAAGTTTCAGTGTCCCCTCGTTCCCAGCCTGAAGAAAGAAGACGGAGTCGTTCTCATTGCCGTTGGAGCGGAGTTTGTCAGGCACCTCTCTGCTTGCAAGTTCTGCTACTTCTCTCACGACCCGGCCATAGAGGCGGTCCTTTGGTGTTCGCCCGGCTACATCACCGAGGACTGCCACCTCTCCCGTGAGCCACGCGTCACTCCGACGCTGAATATCGTTCGCTACGAAGCGGTGAAGCATGACAAAAACCAACATTGTTCCAACGGCGAACGCAAGCGTTGCCCAAAGAGAAATACGCCATGCGGCGCTACGCATGACGGGATTAGCGGTCTTTGAGGACATAGCCAATACCTCGTAAGGTCTTGATCAACGGCTCGCGGCCTTCTGTATCCACCTTGCCGCGCAGGCGGTAGACATGTACATCAACAACATTGGTGTTAGGTTGTATTCGCATCCCCCACACTTCGGAGAGAAGCATCGATCGAGTAACAACACGCCCAGCATGTCGACATAGATACGCCAGAAGCACGAATTCTTGCGGACTTAGATTTAAGACCTCTTCACCGCGAGAAGCTCTACGGCTGATGAAATCCAGCTCCAGGTCCAGTACGCGGAGGCGGGTCGCCTCCTTAGTCGTAGCAAGATTACGCCGCAAGAGGTTACGCAATCTTGCTAGCAATTCTGCGAGTGCGAAAGGTTTTGTCAGGTAATCGTCACCACCTTGTTCCAGACCTTTGACCCTATCGTCGACCGATCTTCTGGCTGAAAGTATCAATACGGGGCTGCTAATGCCAGAGCGTCGAAGCTGAAGAATCAGGTCAATGCCATCTTGATCCGGAAGTCCTAAGTCGACAATGAGACCGTCGTAGGCGTGCTTGGACGCCAACTGAGTTGCGGCGCTCCCGTCTTCCGCTGTATGCACTTCGTATCCCGCCTCAAGCAAAGACTGCTTGACGAAGCTTTGAATCTCCGGTTCATCCTCGACCAGCAGAAGTCGCATGGATCATGGTAAGACATTTTGATTCATGATTCGCACGCTCCAGGAGGCTAAGATGACGATTCGGTCATCTGCGTCCACTCAGCGATGGACGAATCGGGAAAGGCTAGACAAAGAACAGGATAGCCGGAATAACGACTCCTGCCGCAAGGGTGAGCAGAACGATCGATTTCCGGCGGGCATACTTCCAACTCATTATGAGGCCCGTACACGTCGATACCGCAAGTGCAAGTGCTGTGGCGGCAAAGAATATCTTCATGGGAAGCGAGTTGGGTGGCGGAGTGGCCGGGGATGCTTGCGTTTGCCTTGGGATCTCAGGTTTCGGAGGATCGAGCTTTGCCCCATCAGGCTTGGCCGAATCGGGTGGAGCAACCTTTCGTGGAGGAAGGTAAAGCGTCCCCTTCTTATGCAATTGTGAGAGATGCACCAGGATGTTGGGAGGTACGTAGGAACTGCCACGAGCGCTCTCGTGCAGACCGAACATCTGTAGACCACCTGTGATCGCGAAAAAGAGAATCGTCGGCGAGAAGAACAGTCCAATGTAGCGGTGTATCAGACGGACAGATTTGAGTGATGCTGCGGATGTCATCTCGGAGTATCGACCTCGCAAATTTTAGGCGTTGGCAGAGCTGAATGCCGATCCCGAAGAATGCTTGTGGTCGCGCATCTCGCCTTGCTGTTCCGTAACTTAGCATCTGGGCGGACGAAATTCAGGCGGCGGTCCGGTGATTGCGTCCACTATGAACAAATCGTCATCCTATTCCCTAGCTGCAAAGTGCTATCAAAAGAACAGAGGTCTCGTCTCAACGAGTAGCCCTTGTATTGAGAATACGGAGCCTGTTCTCTCAAGTAGTCGACTGTCGCCGGATCGTCGTCTCTCGTGGTCCAGCTTCCCCAACACACAAACGCGACATTTAATCCCGATGATCGGGCTGAGGGCCTATTCCGCTTGACTACGGCTTACCTGAACCGCATCGCCACTGCCGTACCAGAGCACGATGTGCATGATACCTTTGTCGTCTTCGCCGAGAAGATGCTCGCCAACCCACGGCTACGGACGGTCTTCCGCCGCATGGTGAGCCGCGCCGACATCGAGCATCGCTATTCATTCCTCGATCCGCAGAAAGGCTCCGGCCAACTCTCGTCATATGACGCGATTGAGTTTTATCGACTAGGCAACTTTCCCAACACGGCGCGGCGTATGGAGCTGTTCGAGCAGAGCGCTCCGGCGCTGATGAAGAAAGCCGTGGACCGACTTGCACTCAATGAGAAGGAACGCTCCGGTATTACGCATGTGCTGGTGACCTGCTGCACCGGACTCTATGCGCCGGGGCTGGACTTTGAGATCATCGACCACCTCGGGCTTTCGGCGGGCGTGGAGCGCACGATGGTTGGATTCATGGGATGCTATGCCGCGATCAATGCGCTGAAGCTGGCGCGGCACATTGTGCGTTCAGATCCGAAGGCGGGTGTTCTGATGGTCAACCTGGAGTTGTGCACGCTGCATTTCCAGGAGACACAGAATCTGGAGCAGGTGCTGTCCTTCCTGGTCTTTGCCGATGGCGCGGCGGCGAGCCTGATTACTGCTCGCGAGCAGGGTTTCGCGCTGGACAGCTTCAAGGCGGTGATGGTCCCAGAGACACGTGGGCTGATTACCTGGAAGATTCGCGAGCTCGGGTTCGACATGCTGCTCTCTGGGCAGGTGCCGGGAGAGCTGGGTCGCGCGCTGCATGAGGGCGAACTGATGGCGGAGCGCGACGGTATCGACCTGTGGGCGGTGCATCCCGGCGGACGGTCTATCCTGGATGCGGTAGAGAAGGGACTGGAACTGCCGACGGATGCGCTGGCAGCGTCACGCGAAGTGCTATCGAGCTTCGGCAATATGTCGTCGGCGACAGTGATGTTTGTGTTGCAGCGAATAATGCAGCAAGCCCGCCCGGGGCAGCGTGGGTGTGCGATGTCGTTTGGGCCGGGGTTAACAGCGGAGACGATGCGCTTTCATGGGGTCTAGTGCGCAGGTCGACTTCAGTCGGCGGGTCTCTCCACGTGAGTTGCCGGAGCTGATGGATGGTGACTGTAGTTATGAGGATTTCCGTGACTGCATGCGCAGTCTGGAAACAGTCAGTCGCTGGCTGCTGGGTTATCGGCCGACGCTGGCTTGGCTGGAGCGGTTGCCGCATGGATTGCGTGATCCGGTACACATTGTCGATGTGGGCAGTGGCGGCGGCGACCTGTTGCGGCGGATTGCAGGCTGGGCGCGGAGACGGGGCATTGCTGTGCAGTTAACGGGGATCGACTTGAATCCGTATGCTGCACGTGCAGCAGCGGAGTACACGCCAAAGGAGCTCGGAATCGAATGGGTGACCGGAGATGCTCTGGAGTATCGACCGAAGAAGCCAGTCGATATCATCGTGAGCTCGCTGTTGGCACATCATCTGGAGGACGAGGAGATCGTCGCGCTGCTGAGGTGGATGGAAACAACCGTCCAGGTAGGGTGGTTTATCAATGATTTGGAGCGGTCGGAGTGGAGTAGTCGGATGTTTGGGTGGGTGCGTTGGCACTGGCTTGTGCGGCATGATGGGCCGGTGTCGTTTCGGCGGGCCTTCCGGAAGGAGGATTGGGTACACCTGCTGGCTGCGGCTGAGGTCCCGCAAGAGGTGGTGACGGTGGAGCAGTGGCGGCCGGGACGGTTGTGCGTGGGCCGATGGAAGTCTAACCATTTGAGAAGAGAATAATGCCAATTTCCACTCCGCTAGCGCCCAGCTCCGCCGGTTCCAGATTCAAGACTATTCTCTGGGTCTCGCTTGGTTTCACCGTACTCTTCGTCTTCATTACCTCAGAGCTGCTCCTTATCACCGACTATCCGATGTACCACGCCTACCGTCTACAGGTCATTGCCGACCGCCATCTCCTCATCCCGCATACACTCGCCGGAATCCTCGCTCTTTTGATCGGCCCCATCAATTTCTCTTCTCGGATCCGCCAGCGTCACCTCCAACTCCATCGCGTCCTCGGTCGCATCTACGTCATCTCCGTATTTGTTGGTTCCTTCACGGGGATCGCTCTCGCAGCCGGCCACCCGGGTCTTCCCGGAACCTCCATGCAGGCTGCCGCCTGGATGGTCTGCACCACCGCCGCCTTCATCACCGCACGCAACCGCGAAATCACACAGCATCGCCAATGGATGGCTCGCTCCTATGCAGTTACCTTTACCTTCGTCTCCAGCCGCGTGCTCAACCTCTGGCCGCGTTACTGGAGCCACCTGGGTGACGTCTTATCCGCCGTCGGCGTGATTGCCTTTACACTTGCTTCGCTGTTGATCGTGGACCTCGGTCTCAACTGGCGCGAACTCACCACACGTCGTAACTGATCGTCGGCCAGGGGTTATGAGAATTTAAGATGTGGGCTTGCAAAAATGTCCTATTTCCCCGAAGCTGGTCCCCACCAGGTCCGAGCTGACTACAGGTCCGTAACCACCGAACTGTCCAACAATTACCGCCACCGCAGGCTCCTCACCCTCCAGTACCCACACCTTCACATCTTTCGGCTGAAGGCCGATCAGCCGCGCAATCACCCCCACGATGCCACCCAACTCTGGATGAATGCGAAACACTGTCGCCTTGAGGGTCTGTCCTGCCAAGTGAACCGTCTGCTCGTCCTCTGGCGAGATCAGGAGCCGAATCAACCGCCCGCCGCCGACTGGCGCCAGCATCTCCACCCGAAACGGCGTCGTATTGTGCGGCACGTTCAGCAGCAATGTCCCAACGAAGCCATTCGCCAGGTCATCCGGCAGGTCCATGTGCTTGCTCTCGACGTGTATCTTGCCATTCTTGTCTATTGTGCGGCTGGTCTCTATGCCGGTAGCGGCTTCTACCGTAAAGTCGATGGGCTTTGTAAAGAACGGCCCTTTCTGTATGTGATGGTTGCGCACTAACCGGAACGTACCCTGCTGCGTGTACGTCGTCGCCTCATCATCAATCGACCCATCCACAAATTTATAGGTCAGGCGCATCGTTACTTCATCGCCCTGCACAACCTGCGAAAACTCACCACTGGCAATGGTTTTTCCATCCTCGGAGCGGGCCACCATAAACCGGTGCATTGGCCGTTGAATATGACTTACTGGAATTGGTTTAGCCGACGCTGCGGTACCCAACATCATCGCGCAAAGAGCCACTATTAGGAAATCGATTCTCTTCAATCGAATACCTCGTTCTAACACCTTAGACACCTCTATTTAGCCAGCGCTCCCAACTCCAAAATGACGATTTGTACAGAATGACGTGCCGAACTGTTTTCTGGGCGTCTACTGGAAAGATGGAGTCCCGCTACAAATCGCTGGAACATCTAGTGAATTAGGAGCAATGCTTTGCACGACGAAGTTCTGATCCTCGGTGGTGGAGTGGCAGGCTGTGCCGCTTCGATCGCGCTCGCCCGCAAGGGACGAAGCGTCACGCTGATTGAACGCGAGCCCACGACGCGCCATAAGGTTTGCGGAGAATTCCTAAGCGGTGAGGCCCTTGAAGACCTGCATGCACTTGGTATCGACGTGGCCTCTCTTGGCGCGGCGCCCATCGATTACGTTCGTCTCGCCGCAGCCAGGCGCGCCGCGGAAGCTCCGCTTCCGTTTCCCGCGGCCTCGCTCACACGCAAGGCGCTCGATACAGCACTCATCGCCGCAGCCATCGCAGCAGGAGTTCACGTTAAGCGTGGCCGCGGTGTGCAGTCGCTCAGCCGCACGGCAACCGGCATGTGGCAAGCTACGCTCGGCGACGGCGGAATCTGTGAAGCCCCAACGGCCTTTCTCGCCACGGGCAAGCACGACCTGCGCGGCCACGGTCGCCCGAAGGACCCTCACCAATGGGTCGCCTTCAAGATGTATTACCGACTGTCTGCCACCCAGACTGCTGACCTGGCGGACGCCTCCGAGTTGACGCTCTATTCCGGAGGCTACGGTGGTATCCAACCGGTGGAAGACGGCATTACGAATTTCTGCTGTGTGGTGCAACAGCGGTATTTTGCATGTGCGGGTCTTCGCTGGGAAGACCTCATCGCAAAGATGCAGCAGGACTGTCCCCACCTCGCGATGCGGCTGGATGGTGCTGAGCCGCTGCTCGACAAACCCGTCACCGTGACCCATATCCCATACGGTTACATCCGCCCTACGACGGAAGATGGGCTTTACTGCGTCGGGGATCAGGCCGCCGTAATCCCTTCGTTCACCGGCGATGGTATCTCCATCGCCTTGCACACAGCCCGCCGCGCCGCCGCCGCCTATCTCGCCGCCGAGCCGGCGCCGGTCTTTCAAGCAAAACTGCGCTCCGCAATGCTGCCCCAGATGCGCCTTGCCGAGATCGCCGCCGATGGCTTGAATAACGCACTCGCGCGCGCTGTCCTGCCGTTCTGCCTCAGAGTCTGGCCCGGAGCGATGCGCGTGACGGCCAGGCTCACACGTGTCACCCAGCCCGCTGCTGTTGTTCCACAGGCGTTCGCCGGCTGAAAGTCGAGCCTCGCAGGAACCAACTCTCGGTAGTCAAAGCCCTCTAGGGGAGATGGAATGAAGTCCTTCGCAGTCTTAGCTCTCGCGATCACACTCGCTCCAAGCGCATTCGCCCAGCATCAGACCTTCGCTGTCAATCCCGATGCCAGCGAGATCAAGATGACGCTCAACACGACCCACGAGGTCGTCCACGGCACATTTCACATTCAATCCGGATCGATTGAGTTTGACCGCGGCAATCCTAAGATGTCGGGGTCAGTCGTCGTACTGGCTGGCAGCGGCAAGACCGGTAACGACAGCCGCGACAAGAAGATGAATAAGGACATTCTCAAGGTGGATCAGTACACGACCGCCTCCTTTGCGCCCAAAACCTACACCGGGACAATCGCGCCCTCTAGCGACTCAACCATTCAGGTGAGCGGAGTGTTCACCTTACTCGGCAATCCTCACGACCTGACGATTCCGATGCAAATCCACATCGATGGCTCGAAGGCAACGGCGAAGGGGCAACTCGTCGTTCCTTATGTACAGTGGGGCCTCAAGAACCCGAGCTTCCTGATCTGGAAGGCTGAGAATGACGTAGCGATTGATCTTCATCTCGTAGGCCAGGTTTCCAACTAACTGACCATCACGTCTTGACCATTCCGTTCTAACTGCACTCGCATTTCGCTGAATCTAATCGGAAATACAAAGAACTATGCTCAATCCCGTATCTCTCCCCGTACTGACACGCAGACGTTTCACTCAACTTTCTGGAATGGCGGTCGGCTCACTCGCATTGTCCGGCTCGACCCGCGCTGCGGAGGCGCCGAACGTAACGCTTGAGATTGCTCCGTACACGCTGGAAGCTTCGCCGAAGCATCATATCGCGCGCTGGTAGCCGATCTCGGTAGACAGACTGAGACCCACCGGAAGATGCCAGCTATCGGGTGCGCGGACGCGCGGACGTATATGGTCCCCGACCCACTGCACGCCGTGACCATCTTGCTCGCTGGTAAACACATAGCGTCGATTGAAATAGCGGCGGCCCATGAAATGCGCTTTTAGCGGGCTTTAATCACTGGGCCTGACAGCGTAGGTTTCGCTCCTTCCACTCCCCGACGGTGTAGCGATGGTATTCCCGGAGCCACTTGTATTTCGCTAGCACCGATGCTTTGCCTTTGTATCGTCTCAGACCCCGTTCTATCATTCATTGTGGATCTCCAATCTCTTATCGCTGCCGGAGCAGAGGTGCATTGGGGTGACCTCGAAAGCCTCCTCAGGGCACTACAAGGTCCGAGCGGACCATTATTTCGCTGTCCCTTCGGGGCCACACAATATGTCGTTGGAGGCGCGAGACCCGGTTCGGCGACTTAGCGATGCGGGTGCCACCGAGAATAGCCGTGAAGCCCCGCGTATAGAACCCCCGGCAGTTGGTATAAGAAGAAGGACTGAGGTCAGATGCCTTTTGGAAGGATATCTAGTACGGCGGTGCGATTACTCAACTCCGTTCGGTTGCTGGCCCCAAAGCGCTCAAAGAGGGCGCTAAGCGTTCGTTTCACAGTGCGGGTACTGAGGCCCAGTGCTTGTGCCATCTCGTTGTTTGTTCTGCCTTGCGCCAATAAGGCCAACACTTTCGTTTCTCGCGGTGTGACAAGCATCGTCGACAGCCTTTTCGGAATATTGGCTTCACTATGTGTATTGCCGCTCATCGCGTTTCTAGGAAGTGAGTCCGAAAGAGCAGTAAGAAAGGTGTCTGCACGGCAGACGATAAGTCGGGGTTTGAAACGTGCGATCTCGGTTCGGATCTCTTGCATTTCGTAGCTTGGTAAGTAAGCCACTTCGATCCCGTCGCCGTACTTAAGTAACTTTTGCGCGTCCATCGGACTACATGCGAACAAGAGGATGCGCGTACGATACCTTGAGCGCGCCGAGGTCTTCCCTGGGTGCGTATCTACCACTTTAGTGCTTCCAGTGTGGAGTCGAGTCGGAACTCTAGTGCTCATTGAAATCGCCGCGATGAGAGATCGATGGCCAGTCTTTGCGCCTCAGAAGGGGGCGCGTACCAGCAGGATAGGTTGGAATTAAACCGATGCAAGGGATTTCTCGTGGCGTGTCGGATTTGCCACAGGTGCTCTCAACATAAATTGAACGGATCTCTTGATTCACTCAAGGCGGCTCGGCCGATTTGTTTAGCTCAACGGAGCAGTACCGCGCGGCGCAGCTTTGTGAGTGATCGTCGCGAAAGCGAAGTCGGGCAGTCATACTTTTGGGTTAGAGCACCTCCTTCGTGGCGTATAGGCACCAGAGTGCACGCTATCCTGCGGATAGCAGGGAAAGGGACCTTTCAACTTAGAGAGTTCGGTGAAACTATGGGCGAATGCTCGTTACCCGCTGAACATCCTCGACCCGTCGGCTACCCTCCCTCCTGCTGATATACACAATCACATCAATTGATCGCGAGGCGTCCTCCTCGGCCACATTGAGTTGGAGATTCGGGCCGCTTCGGATTGCAAGGCTCGCTAGGCGGCGAAGAGCTTCAGCGGCGCTGCTCGCATGGATTGTTGCTAGTGTTCCCCTATGCCCGGTATTCATCACGTCTAGCAAAGTGCGAGCCTCAGGACCACGCACTTCACCAACGATGATCCGGTCGGGGCGATGACGGAGGATCGCTTTCAGCAGATCGTCAAACGTAACGTTGTTGCGATGGGTGTCCGTCTGGGACTCTGTGGAAACGAGGTGGGGCTTCCGAATATGGAGTTCCGCGGTGTCCTCGATGAGGAGAATGCGTTCATGTTCGGGTATAACGTCGACGAGCACCCCCAGTAGCGTCGACTTTCCACTACCTGTTCCGCCTGCGATGAGGATATTCTCCTTTTTCCACACGGCTTCGGCGAGTACATCCGCTTGTTCTAGGGTAAGCGTTCCAGTATGAATCAAATCGGCCAACGTGAAGTTGCGTGAGATGAATTTACGGATGGTCATCAGGGGATTCGGGTTCACAATTGGCGGAATCATGGCGGCCATACGGCTGCCATCGGGCAGACGTAGATTCAGGATCGGCGAGTCGGAGTCTAGTTTCTTTCCATACCGGTTGGCGATGATCTCGAGGCCGGTGTGTAGTGCGCCCTCCTCAAATTGCACCTCAGTCAGGCGGCGCACCCGACCCTTTTCTTCGATCCAGACCGAATTGTCGGGATTCACCATGATCTCGGAAATCGTTTTCGATTCAAGCAGATGCTCGATAGGTTTTAGGAATGGAATGATGACTTCAAAGCTCATGAGTATATCTCCAACTGATGAAAGATTATCTGGGCAAAATCCCTGTGGCTGCCACACCTCCGCACGTGAGAGGAGTCATGCCGAAACCTTATTAGGATCGAACCCAATTTGCTCCTGTTCGAACCATGTCATGCTGTTCGGCAGAAAATCGGGCTTAAGGTAGCAGTACGTTGGCGGCAGCGGGCTGATGCCATCAAAGGCGACCACAATTGCCTGCGCATTTTTGAGATCAAAGAACACCTTCTCCTCAAACAAAGGTTCCTTTTGTTTCTGGTACTGCTTGGAAGCGGAGACAGAACCTTTACTCGATGAAGTGCGCCCGGAAAGCCAACCTACATTCGCATTTGAACTGGACTCGGAGACTGTGTAGCTGATGCGGGTCCTATCCGCTTTGCCGCACACCTCGGACCCAAAGCGTGCCGTGTCAGGATCAGAGCTGGATAGAAATATCTTGGTACGGAACGCCTGCAGAAGGGTCTTCACTCCCTCGTTGGGCAGAGCGTCTTTCAGACTTGCGATGCTTTGGGTAGCAACGATCGGGATGCACTTCGGTTGTCGGGAGATGGAGAGGAAGCGCTCGTCCCCTGTCGGATTGTCGCCGCCGACTGTAGCGAAGTTCTGATACTCATCGCAGACAAAGACGGTCGGACGGAAGTAGCGATCAGGCTCTGCATCCATCTTTGGGATGCGCAGTTGCACCGCCCGTTGATAGTCGATCTTCATCATGGTGCCAATCGTCTTAGCAAGCGCTGGATTCAGGGCGACAGGAAAATTCAGACCAACGACTTTGCCAGTTTCGATCAGCTCGTCGAATGGAGGTAAGACTCGACCGTTGGGATCATCAGATGATACTTTGCCTTCATAAAGGGCTTTGGGAGGGCAGAAGACGCGCCGCACATCAGGATCGGTCTCGAAGAGCGAGAGAAAGACGGCGATACCCTGAATGATCGAAGTTTTGACCTCGGAGCGAAAGAACTTCCAGTGTTCCCAGTACCAATACTGAACGCTCTCCCAGCGGAGACGCTGTGATACCTCTCCGGCGTGCCTCCTATATATAGTTGTGTTGATGTTCGTTTTCTGAATGACAGTAAATTCCAGTTCCTCGCACCACGGGGCCAGGTATTGCTGCACCTTATCTACCCAGTTGAAGCCAAATGACTTCAATATGGATTCAGTCCCTGCATAATCTGGTTTACTGATCCCGAGAAATGACACTGGTGTGAAAGCTCGTCCCGTCTCGATCAGCATGCGTTCCACGGTTCCTGAGCTGATTACGGTCCGAAAGAGATCGAGCAGCGTGACGTACCCATCACGGATGCGATGAAGCATGATGACGTAGCGCGCAAGGTCTGTATAAGACTGCTGCCAGAAGGGTTCCTTACCCTTCCCCCATATGGACGTGATGATGGATGCGATGTTGAAAGCCTGCGCGTATGGATCGAGAGAGTTGTTGAGCGGGTTGTAACGAAGATCGCCATGAAGGGAAATCTCGACATAATCTTTTTCGCGTCCGCAGGATTTCAGGATGTCCTGAAGCTGGCGGCAGAGATCACCTTTCACCTCGAGCACAATGCCTGACAGCTTTCGTGCCGGATCACCCGCGCTGTATGCAAATAACTGGCGCATGGCCGGCAGAATCACGGCCTGAGTTTTTCCAGAACCGATGGCTCCGATCACTGCAATCCCCGTATAGAGTCCGCGCTCGGGGATCGACAGCCAGCGAGGATTCCACGATGGCTCGGGCTTGAGCTGGTGATGCAGCTCGCCTGCGATCAGAAAGAGGTCGCGCCGGGAGAGTGGATCGGGGTACTCCGGCAACGGCCCTGCTGTTCGGTTGACGTCAGGCGCGTAGAAGTGGACATATGCTAATGAGAGCAGGATCGATACCACGATGAACGGAGTTGTATACAGGAACAGGTTGTAACTCCAGATCAAGCCACGAAAGATCGGTGGCCGCTCCAAAGCGATGAGGCGAAGCAATGGATTCTGATCGTGGATTGGGTAGAGACTCTGAAGCACGATTCCGCAAGCCGCACTGATGCCAAGCGACAGCAGCAGGCGGTAGTCGATGAGTGGACGACATAGGTTCTGAAGATGCGATTTCAAGTGCATGACCACTATCCCCTCTTAGGATTGGCTAGCGAGCGCTGATTCTGTCTTCGCCGATGTACTTGGCGTGGGCTTTGCCTGAACGGATACCGGCTTCCCCCCGTTCGCAGGCTGCGACGGAGGGTTGCTCAACCCAGCCTTGTATCTCTGGAAGTCCTCTTCCTGGGTGAGAGCGAATCGAAGTAGTTCGTTGACGACATAGTTGGTCTCGTTGTTCGACCATTCGGTTAGCAACTCAATGTCATCTGCAACGGTCTGGTCGACGGAGGACTGAAGTTTTGCGCGACGTACGCGGCTTACTCCGTGAATCAGTTTCAGTCTGCTCATGAATATCTCCTATCGGTGAAGTTGCGATCTCATATGGATCGGTTCGGGATGCGACCCGAATCAGCTTCGGATGGTGAAGTGATCCGGTTTGTATCTAGTGCAGATCGATTCAGGATCAGTTCGATATCAGCGCCAGATATTTTCTGGATACAGGAGTTAGGAGGGGGCGGGAGCGACAAGCGCGGCGTAAGCCGTCGCGGCAGGCTGCAAGCCGGGTCGCTCCCGCCCCCTCTTCACCCCACATATGACCCTCCTTCTCTCTTATCTGTAGCGATTGCAGCTAGTTTCTCGCCTTTCTGTAGACCCGAGGGGTGAACCATCGCTAGAGAGGGCGATTCGTTGCGTCGAATCCGTGGATAGTTGAAATGGAGCAGCAATGTCGTGAATTGAGCGTGGAGTGGAGCAGGCTCAATCGCGTTCTTCGTGAGTGAGTCGTCCTTCCACTCGACCCTCAGCGTGCGTTGTTTCGCCGGCGCAGCCAGGGCGAAACGAGCACGAAATTGTTCCTCTGCATCGACGAAGTTGTGCGAGGAATTGGAGGTATAGACGATCTCGAAGGTCCGGAGCGCGCGCAGCAGGCGCTCTAGGACAGAGAGGAAGCGGGCGAACTTGGCCGTACTGAGAAGCGCTTCGTCGGCAAAGAGGAAGCGCACGAGAGATGTCGCGGGTTGCATTCGATCGACCAGGGACACAGTGAAAGAGGTGAGCGTAGCGAACAGCTTTCCGTCTCGGTCGGAGAAGAACTCTGGAGGAATACTGCGAACGCGACCAAAGAAATCAGCCTTGTCCCGATCGGACTCCAGGTAATGATCGCTGTCGTATTCAAGCACGTAATCAAGAGCGATGAGCCGGGCACGGATGAGTCCGTCGCCCTTGCGACGGCGATTCTGTGACTCGGCGTTTCCGAGAAGCCGATAGATCGGCTTCGAGAAGAGGTGATAGACATGCCGCGCTTCGCCATAGTCGATCACCTCAATGTGTCCGGCGATACGAGCTTTCTCAAGAAAGTTCTGAGCAATGGCGCCCTTGTTCCGGTCAATAAAGTAGTCGAACTGCCTGCGAAGGAAGTAGCCGGAGTGGACGGCGACGAGATACAGAAACGAGGCCTCCCGTTCTGTGTATCCAAAGGTTTGCAGCGCAAGGATGGGATCGACGGTCATGGTTATAGCTCCAGAATGTTTTCCATGAGATGGTGGTCGTCCTCGATCTTCGAGGTCAGTGTGGCGCGATCGGAAGGTGACGCGTAGGCGCGGAAACCTGCCTGCGCTTTAGCGCGCAGGTGACCGGGCCGGTACGCGGCGGTCAGCACTTCAATGTCTTCATGTCCGGTACGAGATCCTTGGTCCGGTTCAGAGGTCGGATCTTTCTCCACATCGCGCGGGAGATCGTATTCGATCCGTGCGTCGGGAATCTGAATCTTTCCCTTCACGATGGGCAACTCGAAATGTTCGGCCACCTTTTGCTTGATCTCCGCCATGTCGCGCTTGGGATCGGTCTTACGTTCGGCGTGGATGGCCTTCTGGACCTTAGACTTCAACTCGAAATCGAGTTGTACACGGAGGTTCGTCCCGCCCTTCTGCTCAATTCGCTCGGCCTCTTTCAGATAGGCGCGATAGATCTGGGTGTCATGTTCCACTTCGCGTGGCTTCACCATGCCGTAGTAAAGCTTCTGGCTCGGTGGCAAGCCACTTACCTCCCGCACCAGGTCCTGTCCAGGTTTCGTGAGAGTGACGACTTCAATCCGTTCAACCTTTCCACCACGCCCGTCACGGCGGGCATTGACGGAGTTCACTTCGACGACACCCTTCTCCTGGAGGAAGCGGAGGTCGCGCTGAAGCTCGGAGCAGCGGTCACCGTAGACGTTCTCGGCAAGGTCGCGGGTCGAGACCACGCGAAACTTGCCGATAGCTGTCAGAGCTTTGATCTCTTCATTGCGAAGTGAGAGTCCAACGATCTTTTGCGGAATATCATTGCGCCGGGTGCGTCGTTCCTGCGGCTGCTCTCGGGTTATCTTCCGGCCTTTCGGCTCACGCGGTCGTTGCTTCGGAACACCACGGTCGCGACGCGACCGGGTGCCGGAACCGCGGCGGTCTTCCGCACGTGCGGCAAGGCGTTCGCGCCGCCGCTCGACAGGAGACGGCTCAAGCGGAGGGGACTTCGGCGCTTCGGTTTGACGCCGTGGGAGGTCATGAGGGAGATCGATCTGCATCAGTTAGCCTCGCTCGCATCGCTGGTTTTAAAGTCGAGTGGAGGCTGAGATGCCTGTGGCGAGTCATCCTTCTTCTGTCCATGAATCACGGTGATGTCATACTCGGATGGATCGCCGAAGGATTCCATCTCGCGCTGGGCCGCCTCTCGGGCGGCACGGACGCGTGCGACAAGGTCCGCAGATCGGTCCATGAAGTCCTCATCGTCGGTTGCAGGCGCACGGCGTGGTTTCCGCGGCGCGTCACCGACGCTTGCAGTGTTCTTTTCACTCCTCGCCGAACTGCGCGGTGATTTCTTCTGAGAGTTCGGAGTGTCCACTGTGTATCTCCTGGTCGAGGTGTTTGAGTTTGCGGCCTGTATCGCGGAGGAAGAATTTGCGTTCGACCCAGATAGCGAGGCCGAGGATGTTCGCAAAGAGCAGAGCGGCGTAAAGCGCGATGCTCTGAAGTTGATGGTGGAGGATGATGCTGCGCCACGGAGTGAGGAACCGCAGCTCCGTGCTCAGCCAGAAACCGAGCGCGAGAAAGATCAGTGTGGCGACAAACATCGCATTGGCGATCATGATCTGTTTCTGGAAAATCCCTTCTGCCGCGATGAAAGAGCAGCATCGTCAGAACAAGAGCGGAGAGGCGTTAGCCTCTCCGCGAAATGAGGGAGGACGGCGTTAGCCGTCCTCGCCCGTGTCAACAACAATGAGTGGCCGTTCCAGCTTGCGGATGTGAATCGCGTGGACGGCGTAAGTAGAATGTTTCACGGGGAACCGCTCGCCCGCGACAACTACTCCCCGTTCCTCCTCGAGATCGTGCATCTCTCCCTCAATTTCGAGGTAGTCGCCGCGCCTCATGCCGCGGATGTAACCGCAGAACCAAGGGCCAGGACAGATGATGCGATGCCAGTCGATGCGGGACTTCCATTCGTTCGTGGCGATGTCCCAAGTGCCGGATATCGTCGCGAGCAGCAAAACTGCATATGCGTCTTCGGCGATTCCATCCGAAGGTGGCACCTCGGCGTTTCGACCGAGGAAGCCACGCAACGTGACGGTGTTGTCAAAGAGTGCGATCATGGTTGCACCTCCCGAGGGAGGACAACGCGGCCTAAGCCGCGTCGTCCTCCGTAATCGGCTCGGTGTCGTGGTTGTCCCCGTTCGAGCTCTCGGGCTTCACCAGCTTCTTGATCTTGGTGGCGCGCACCTCCTTGTCGTGGGAAGTGACTTTGACCTTCTTTTTGCCATCGCCGACCTCTTTGTCGAAGTCGGTGCTGCGTACTTCTCCTTCGACCTCGACGTAGTCGCCTTTCTTGAGGTCCTTCGCGTAATCGGAGGGAGTGCCGAAGGCCACGATGCGGTGCCATTCGGTGTGGTTGACCCACTGGCCCGTCTGCTTGTCCTTGTATCCGGACTTGGTGGCGACCGAGAAGACCACAAAGGTCCGCTGCTGTTTGGTTGCGAAGCTCTCGGCGTCCTTGCCGACGAAACCTTTGATCGAGTGGGTGTTTTTGTAGAGTGCCATTGTTTTTCTCCTGTTTGTATTTGCCCGGATTGCCCTCGGGACACTCTTGCGCGAAGCGACGCGAGTGTGCCCCACTCCCAAGTGCCGCAGACGTGCTTTTTCGGAAGGTTCGAAAAATCTTTTTGCGTTCTTGTTCTCTGCACAAAAGATTTTTTGAAATCCGAAACCCTTCAGGGCGCCCGCAAGGGCGAAGCAGAACGTCAAGTGCCGAAGGGCGCGGGATAAGCACCGGAGCGAGTGACCGAGGGAAAGTAGGGAAAATACGGGAGAAATGGCACTCTACGGGAACACCCGTCTGAAGGATTTGTTGACGTTCAGGATGCAGATGCAACCAAACAGCAGTGGATTGATTTGTTATCGTTCGCGGCATGGCTGGATACAAAAGCGGCGGGTGGGTCAACCGCACCGGTCTTTGCTCCGCATTGGTTTCTGTAGACCTCCATGCGAAGGGCCACAAGAAAGGTTGTTCGGGCGAAGGCGAGGTGTGCGGCTCCGATTCGCTGAGGTCGGCATGGCAAAGGATCACACCGTCCCGTCGCGACAAGGAGGTGCGCGTCACCATGCTCAGATTCTGCGTGCGCCTGCTCATGGGACCCTCTCGTTCTCGCGCCGGTTACGGAGGACCGCATCGACTGCTGCAATACGCTGCCCGAGCCAGCGCATGACCGGAACCGCCATCGAGTTGCCGAGTGCCCTGTATCGCGGTCCATCAGCGGCGAGCTTTCCACGGTATTCGACCAGCGTGTAGTCGTCGGGGAATCCCTGGAGGCGCTCGCACTCGCGAGGAGTCAGCCGTCGCACAGCCATCTGAGGTGTCATCACTCCATCGATCCGCCCGCCCTCGCCTCCACGTTGAAGTGTTCCGGCTGTGTCGGTCGAGGCTGTGAGTTCCCTAGACCATATGACGGATTGTTCCTGGAGTACTGCGGTGGTCGAGCTGTTCTCGATGCTTCCAGGCGCGCGAGTGCGCAAGTTGCCCGCGGTTTCTGTCTCTGAGGCTGTACTTGCGGTACCGTCGCCGCCATGTAACGTATACGCAATCGTTGGCGCGTTGCGGCCGGTGGCATTGGAATTGGTGCCGAGCGACTGCATCACATCGCCGCTTAGGACGTCTCCTTCCTGGTTCTGTGCGAAGGCGATCGCTACCTGGCCACCACCATTGGCATGGCTCCGGTCATGCCCCATGCCACGCAGTGTCGGTGCGATGTCGTCTGCATTGGCGCCATAATCTTTCGCGGAGAAGGCGACATAGAATTGCTGTTTTGCACCCGGCTGCGCTGCGAGTGCTCCGATTGTCTGTCCGTCTCCGCCATGCAGTCGTACTTCGTCGCGGCTGTTTTGCGCAAAGGCGACAGCCTGAGCGCCTCCACTCTCCAGTGTGTGCGCAACATGCTCGGAAAAGCCGCTGCCGTTGGACTGCGTATGAGCAGTACAGATGGCAACAGGCACGACGGGCGTTCCACGCCCGGTGCCGTCCTCGCTCGCGTCGAAGCCAACGGCTGAGAGCGCATGAGCGATCAGGGTTTCCGTCTCAAAGTCCTGTCTTCCCATGCCACCTGCATTCAGGCAGTGAGAGATCTCGTTTGTGGACGATAGGATGCCTGCGGCTAGTTGATTGCGTGTGAGACCGTTGTGGCATCCGGCGTCGAGGGTGGGAGCGGTGTCTGTGAGGCCGACTTCAACGCCTCCGGCAACTCCTTGCCGCGTTTCTCGGCGCGGCGGAGGATACCCCGACAGGCTGTGGCGCTCAACCAATAACGCTGCGGCAGCTCGCCAGTCTCCAAGATGTCCGACAACGAAGACGCGGCGCCGTCGCTGGGGTACTCCGAAGTATCTAGCGTCCAGAACTCGGTAGGCGATCCCATACCCGAGTTCGACCAGCATCCCGAGAAAGGCTCCAAACGTGCGTCCGTCGTCGATCGACAGGACGCCGGGGACGTTCTCCCACACCAGCCATACGGGCCTGAGTCTGCCAGCAAGCCGAGCAAACTCGATGGTGAGGTTGCCACGCGGGTCATCCAGTCCCGCTCGCTTACCGGCGACGGAGAAAGACTGGCAAGGTGTTCCTCCGGCCAGAAGGTCGATTGCTCCAACATCTGTAGCTCCTATACGGGTGAAGTCTCCGGCATTGATTACCGCGCCACCGGCAGGCAGAGCAACGACGTTGCGAATGGCTGCCGCGCGCTGCTTGGCCTCTTTGCGAGAGGACGCATCATGGGGACTCGGCATGTGAACGGGCCGCGATGCGCGATAGCGCGAGCGTAGAAGCCAACAGCAGAAAGGATCGATCTCGGCGAACATCGCCGGTTGCCAGCCAAGTAGTTCCCATGCGACGGAAACAGCTTCTATGCCCGAACATACGGAGAGATATCTCATGCGCCACTCCGCGATTTCGGTCCAGGCTTTTTGCGACAGAGCACCTGGAGCGAAGCGAGGATGTGCGCTGTCGTGGTGTTACGGCCATAGAGCACCATGTCCGCATAGCGAACAGGTGCGAGGTCGCCGGCGAGGTCCACAAGCAGAAGCGGTATACGCGATGCGTTTGCGAGGATGCGGTGGATCAGACGCCCGGCAGGATCACCTTGTTGTGTGTGAATAAGCACGCCACAGGCAGTATCATTTCGTTCGCTCACCCTGACGGCATTGTCTCCATCTGAGACAGCGATAACCTCATAGGGATGCAGTCGCAACGCGAATGCGGTAGTTGATAACAGCTCCCTGTCGGCGCAGTACAGCAGGATGGGCTTCTTCGGTCGCATCGTGGTCAGCTCCCGAATGCCTGATCCTCGTGGACGTAGCAGATAACGAGGCCGAGTGGATTGGTCAACAACATCTGGTTGGGAACTTCGTCGCGGAAGCCATAGATGACGTTCGCGGTCCAACGTTCCCGCCGCAGTTCCTGCTGATCGCCGGGCGAGCGGAATACCTTTTCAAACTCAATGTGAGCGCGGTAAGGAGATTGCCGGATGTCCTCAAGAACAACGCCAGTGATTTGAATGTCTACGTTCGGCGCACTGGGATCGAGCAGGAAGGTTTCGAGCGTCTTCGCCTTGGTGATGCGCAGCAGCGTAGCGCTCTGCAAGTCATTCGAGAAGAAGTTCAGTGATTCGCTGAAGTCGCGCTGCAAGGTCGCATGATTGCGACCGTAGTAAAGCGAGACCCAACGTGCTAGATAATACTTGCTCACTCGTTCGACCGGGACCTTCGAGAAGTCGGCATAGCTCGACACCTGTCCACGCCCGGCGCCCAAGACGGAGATGACAAGCGGCTTCAGCCGCGAGGCAGTCGTCTCGGCGCGAAAGAGGAGCGCAAGCAACGCGAGCGAGACGACCGAGAGCACGAGCAGTGCGATCTTGAGATAGGTGTTGGTCACAACTGGCTCGGCGTACAGTTCCAGATACTTCTGTGCCGCATCGGTGATTGGTGACGTGTGATTTGTGTTCGTCATGGCTACCTTCCCATAGGGTTTACCCACGTGCCGCTACGCCCGCTGAGGATTGCTCCTGTCAGTTCCGGTATCTTTACGAGGCCGTAGATACACACGAAGAACGTAATGAGCAGAGCCGGGAACACCGTGAATGCGTTCGAGATCGTGATCATGCCGATAGACCGCAGCACGGAGTTGAGGACCTGCGAGAAGATGAAGATGAAGGCGGAAGCGATGACCTGATAGAAGCTGAAGCCGATGAAGGCTTTGAACCAGCCCCAGAAGAGCCAATCCATCTTGGGCACGATGAACCACGGAATGAAGACCGGCCCGATCAGCACACACACGGCGGAGGCGACGTAGCCATACGCGATGACGGCGAAAGAGACCGCCTCCATGCCCGAGATCAGAAGGGTAATAATCAGGAAGATCAGGTCCTCGAGGATGTTGAAGCTGCCGGGAGGCGTGCCTAGCTTCTGCAGGGTGTCGTTGACGACATTTGCGATCTGCTGCGTCTGGTTGGACTCGATCTGGCCGGAGATGCTGAGAGCTTCTTTGGTGATGAGATCGCTGAAGCTCATGCCTACACCCGGAATCGGCGTCGAGTAATAAGTCAGCATCCCAAGTCCGAAGGAGATCATCAGTATCAGGTCGGCGAATTTAGCGAAGTGAAATCCGCCATGACCCTGCGAAGCTGACAGGGCGGATTTCACGCCGAACCAGACGATCAGTATGATGGCCAGGCCACGGAACATATCGAGTCCCGTTGCCTGCAAAACTGCACTCTTGGACGACAAGAGCTGGCTGATGGCCTGGCCGAGAGCGGTGAATGGATTTGCTTGCATGGGATCACTGTCCTGTCGTCGAGAGGGAGATAGCGTGAATGGCATCGCTCACGCCGTTGCTGATGGTCTGCATGGTGTTGGAAAAGTTCTGCTGGAAGTAAATGGCCTGATTGATAAGGCGGTTGCGCTCGTCAATCCGTTCTTTGGCTGCGAGCGCCTGCTGTGCAGCGGCAGCAGCGAGGATCTGATTGGCATCTTGTTGCGCATGGATCTGGAGCATGGTCGCCGCGCTAATCTTGGCAAGCACTCCAACTTCGGTTTGCTGGCTGGGATCGGTGGAGTAGGTGTCCGATTCGAGATTGGCCAGCTTCTGCTGGAAGGTCTGCGAGTCGGAGCGAATCGTGCCAACGGTGGATAGCAGATTGGTGATGTTGGACTGCCCGATCTCGGAGCTGGTGTATTGGTTCTGGACGGTAGCCTGCGTCGTCGCGTCAAGTCCGGATAGATTGCTGTAATTTTGGAGTGGAACGACAGCCCCACCGTATGCGGACATGGCTCGGGTCGGACTGCCGATATTGAGAGCATTCAGCCATGCCGAAGTGATACTCGAATCACTCGATGCGGCGATGCTGGGGTTTCCGAGCGCGGCCCATTGGGAGAAGTCTGATCTATAGCGTGCCGCGAGATTTTGCGGCATTCGCGACATCTGATAAGCGAGGTTGTAGGTCGCGATGACCTGGTTCATGGTGGTGTACGCGGTGGTATAGATCTGCTCTTCTTTCTGGAGGTGTTGCTCCCAGTCCTGAAGCTCGGTGGCCCACTTCTGGAGTTGCTGCTCACCTTGCGAAATCTGTGCGATCGCGTGGCCGCTCTGGGTCGGGTCAAAGACGATGCCGGAGCCGAAGATCTGCGCGTGCGCCGCAGGCGCGAGCGAGCCGGTCGAGGCAAGTAAGAGAGAAAGCACTTTGAGGTTCATCGATCTTCCTTTCAGGAAGCGCGGAGCATCAGCGTTGGCGCCGTGTGGTTGATGCTGCTTGCCCGACATAGGAAGCAGCGGAGGCGTAGCGGTAAGGCGATGGCTTGGGCGGCGGCGAGGGGGAGGCGCAGCCGACCACGAGCACGCAGCCCAAGCAGAGGAAAAGGACGCGCATCAGAATACCCCCGGCATGTCATGGTTCTCATAGGCAGGCAACAGCATGTCCTGGGTGATGTAGACCTTGATCCGATGACCTTCGAAGATGGTGTGGGTGGGCAGGATGTTGATGAAGCGGTCGAGCACGTTGGCGCTCGACTGGGAGAGGCTCGATGCGATGCCCTGGCGATAGGCATCGGAACCGGTCTCGTTGTATCCGCTGTTGGTGGTCGCTTCAGCAGCGCCGGCGATTACGCCGAGCGCGATGGAGGCGCCGAAGATTTCCATGTAATGGTTGTTGATCTTGCCTTTGACGCCGGTTTCACCTGCTTGATCAAGACCCTTGAACTGGTCGAGATCGACGGAGTATTCGTCCGGCATGAGCATGCGGTGGAAGGTAAGTGCAAGGCGTTTCTGGCCGAGACTGGCTACCCTCTGCGTGTCTCCAAGGATGAAAGTCCCTTCGGGAATGAGCAAATGCTGTCGATCGTGACTGTAGACGGGATTGGTGACCATGACCTTGAAACTTCCGCTAAACTCGCCGTCGAGACGGTTCACCAGAACGGTGTCGATGGTGGTGCTCTCGAAAACCACGTAAGGCTGTCCGTAGGCGGCGTTGAGGTTCACCTCCGGCGCACGTTTGTTCGTTGCAGCAACCTGAGCAGTAGGAGACTGCGATGGCAAGCCCGAAGGATGAGCCGAGGTCACTGGTTCTGTTTGCTGGCGGACGATCGCGTCAGCGGAGTCCGTGGGTAACGGCGATGGGCGCGATGCGCCTGCATCGCCCGATCCGAGAGCGGACACTAGATTCGAAGCAAAACGCGCCTTGAATTCCATCGTACGTTCTGCATCAGCGACAGGATCGCGTGGCGGTTCCGTGGACTGGGCGGGCTGCGACTGCGCAGCAGGAGCAGCCGAGCCACCGGGTTGTGTTGCGCTCGGGTCGCTCGGTACCGAGCCTGCGGCATTGGTCTTCTGCGACTGCTGCTGGCTCTGTCGTTGTTCCTCGGTGAGGTTCTGCTCCAACTCCGCGATCTTGCGTGCATTCGCGTCGTTCGAGAAGGTGCCAGCATTGGGAGGGGTCATCGCAGGAGCGGTCTTCGCATGGTTCTGCGAGAACATCACCGCGAGCAGGATGAGCACGGCGAGTCCGGCGATGACGTATCCCTGTGCCTGCTTCGGCACGACGCCTTCCGGCACAATGCGCTTGTCGCGGAGAGCCGGGGAAGGCGCCGGTTGCGGCGGAGCCTGAGCTGCGGGCAAATCGGGCGTTAGTTTTTCCTCTGGCATCGGCACACCTACTGTCCCTTCCGCTCAAAGGAGAGCTTGTGCTTGCCGATCTCCAGATACCCCTTGTCCACAACCTTCGGGATGATGTAGGTCCCATCTTTCAGCTGGTAGTTGATGAGGTCGGGCTTGCCATCTTTGAGCTCATAGACCGAGAACTTTTCGGACGCCGTGGACTTGATGTAGGTGAACTTGTCGTCGCGATAGATTGCGGACACATTGAAGGGATCTTCGTTGCGAAAGGTGTAATCAAACTTCAACGCCTGGACAGGATAGTTCGCGCGAAACTCTTCGACTGCAGCGGCTGCGTGACTCTTTGCAAGCTGGACCTGAGCCCTCGCCTCCGTGATTTCGGCAGCTGGGGCGAAGAGCCGAGGGCCGTTGGCAGCGGCAAGCGATGAGGGGTCGGATGGCTCGATGACGACCTTGAGGTCGGGATCGGAGGATTCGACGTCATCGAGCGTGAAGGAGTAGACCGTGCCTTTGTCGGTAATCAGATTGAGGCTGGAATGAATTCCTTCCTTGGCTGGATGAATGAAGCAGTAGTTGCCGACGGTATCGATGATCCAGAAGTCCTTGTCGCCGGTAGCGACATCGAGGATCTTCTCGGTGGACGGCAACTGGATCAGCGTGGTGTAGCGCATCTTTGCGCGAACATTCACGATGTCGTTGGTGTGGTACTTCACGATGCGGGCCTGCTGCTGACCGTGGGCCACGGTCGCAACAAGGCCAAGCAAGAGCGGAATAATGGGTGAACGCTGCATGGTGCTCCTTATGTGCTGAGGGGGTTGGGATAGTCCTGGGCCAGCCGGATCAGAGCCTCCGTTGGTCCGTAGCGGGAGAAGTAGTCCTGTTTGCGGATGTTGTCGCGGGGCGTATTGGTCGCCATCCAGTAGCTCAGGGGATCGACTTCGAGCCGGAGTTTCTTCGCGAACTGCGGTTGCTTGAAGAGCAGGTTGCGCTTGGGCACCAGCGATTCAAGCAGTTCCAGATCCGTATCGTTCAACTGGAAGGCTTCGGCATACAACTTGCGGTCGATGCCTGGATTAGCAAGAAAGATCCGATTCGGGCAGGACTCGTTGACAAGTTCCAGCAGGTTGGAGCTGACCAACTCGATCATCGACTGAGTGGTCAGGATCATCGCTGCGTTCAGCTTCCGCCACGTCTTCTCCGCGCGCATGACCCAGTTGCGGATGATTTGCCGCTTGAAGAAGATCCATGCCTCGTCGATGACGAAATACTTGATTGTGGCTATGTTCTCTGGCTTTTCGATCTCCGAGGCGGCGCGCTGGAGAAGGTAGAACAGCATGGGCTCGAGTACGTCAGGATAGTTGTCCCAGCCGCTGAAGTTGAAGGTCTGGAAACGCGAGAAACTCAGCGTGTCCTCGGCGTTGTCGAAGAGGTAACCGAACTGTCCGGCACGGGTCCATCGGTGCAGCCGTTCTCCTAGAGGCCCGAGAATCGACGCGAAGTTGCTGAGCGTCCTGATCTCGCGAGGCAGCTTGTAAGCGCGCTCGATGCCAGCGAACAGTCCTTTCTCATCATCGGGAGCGAGTTCGTAACGCCCGCCAGCCTCGATCAAGACCTGCATGAACAGGTACAGAAAATTCAGGTTCTCGTGTGTCGGCTCGAGAGCGAAGGGATTGATGCTGAAGCCTGGTTGCTTGAGACCGACGTTGAGATAGGTCCCACCAAAGGAGCGCGTCAGCATCTGGTAGCCGGAGCCGAGGTCGAAGATGAAGGTCAGAGGGTTGTACTTCTGCGCCGACTGAATCAGAAAGTTGGTTGTGAAAGACTTTCCACTGCCGATTGCTCCGAGCACGAACGCATTGGCAACATCGCCCCAATGGAGATTGAGATAGTAAGGAGTTCCATGCGTGGTCTCAAGGACGGCGAGATACTCGCCATCCAGTTGCGGGTTCCACTTCTGCCCGGTGTCGATGGTGAACAGGAAGGACAGGTCGGCGCAGTTCGAGTTCAACGCCCATTGCTTGCGGAGATTGAACTGGCGATTGCCTGGAATCGTGGCGAAGAAAGCATTGAGCAGGTTGAAGCGTTCCTCATAAAGCAATCCGTCGTGCTGGGTGAAGAGCTTCTGAAACTCAGCTACTGCGCTCTCAACCCTGAGCCGGTCCTCGTCATAGATCACGACCGACAGGGTGAATTCGCCGAAGTGCTTGCCTTCCATCCCAAGAGCAGTCAGGCCCGCTCCTAGTTCCGCGACAGCAGCGGCCTTCGAGTCGTCGACAAGTTCGTCCTTGGGGCCAGTGTTCTGCTGGTCCTGAAGGTTCGAGACAAAGCTGGTCTTCGAGTTGTGATTGTGGCGGCGGCGAGATGCGATCTCTTTGCGGGACGTCGCGTTATCTACCGGGTGCCATTCGGTGACGACATGGAAGTTTGCCGGGACGTCGAGCAGGCCATTGAGTAACAGGGGCCGTGTTTCGCTTGGAAGCTCTTTGAGCGTCAGGAGGCGGGTGTAGTAATCATCGACACGGAGGTAGCCGCGGTGGGCTTCCAGTTCCGAGTCGCACACCCGCCAATCGAGGTGACGCATGCCGCAGAGCGGCGCATCGGCAATCTTGGAGGGGCGGAAGTTTACGAGACGCCGGACAAGCCGGAAGGTCTTCTCCGCCCCTGACAGCTCGATCCGCATGAGATCGTTGAGCTGTCCAGTCAAACTCTGAATCTTGTGCTGTAACCGCATGCGGTCGCTCTCGATCTGCTCGTAGAGCAGAGTGCGCGATTTATTGCTGGAGAACAGCGCGCGCAGGTCGCGTAGCGACGAGCGGGGAGCCTTCGGCAACTGCGACAAAGCGTGCAGCAAACCTGTCTTGCGATAGCTGCCGTCGATCATGACCACCCAGAAGATCTCGATCGAATACAGCCGTTCTGACTTTGACTTCAGGAAGGCCGCACGCTGCTCGGCGGCTGCGCGGACGAGTGGATCGTCATACTGCGCGTGGGCTATCTCGGGATGGTTGTGCTTGAACAGGATCTGATAAAGCCGCGTCCTGTCGTCGAAGGAGCGGAAAGCCGCTTCGAGCCGCTTGACCGCATAATCGCGTCCTGCATGATCGAGGCTTTCGTAATCGATGCCGCCGACCGAGAGCACGGTGCCGAGGTCGCCGGTCTTGGTCAGGAAGCAATGCTCGTCCCAGAAGCCGTAGAGATTGATTTGGGCTGGAAAGGAGCCTGCTTCCTTCCAATCCTTCGTGATGGAATCAGTCCTGAGCATGGCTCCTCGCAATGCGGATCTGTATTAGCTCCGGCTTCATGGCGTCGTAGCGCCTGCGGAACGTTGCGGAGTTGAAGAGAACGCGGAGGATCTCGATATCGTGTTTTGTGGCGATTCGCGCGATCATTACGCCCACAATGAACAGGCCGATTCCGCCGATGAGCGAATGCAGTGTCGAGAAGATAGCGCCGCCTGAAATCAGCGCGACGAAGAACAATCGCCTCTCCGCTCCCAGAATGGTCAGCGGGCGGTTCATCGCTTTGAAGACTTTGTTCTGACGTGGACCGCCCTCTGCCATATACCTCTCCTTTCCGCCTATCGAGTGTTTTCGTTGTGAGTGAGCCTGCCGTCAGAGGACTACTGCGGAAAGAGCCAGGCCATGAAGTTCACAGCGCCGATGGCCATGCCCACGCCGAAGACAATGCCGGCGAGCATCTTCTTCGACTGGCCTTCGCCGTAGGCGAACATCAGACCGCCAACGACAATCGCGACCAGAGACAGGCCGGTCGCAATCGTGCCAGTGAAGGCAGTCCTGAGGACATTCACGGCGTTGTCCCACGGATCGCTGCCAGCCTGGGCATAGACCGGCACGGTTGCGAGGAACATCAGCGTTGGGAGTGCCCACCGGCGACACTGCACGCGCAATCGCCGGAACTGAGGCCGCCTGATAGGAAGAGTGATTTGCATGTCTGCTCCTTTCGTTTTTCCGGCGAGTGGAGACTCTCCGTTCAAAACGTCTGGAGCGAAGGTAGGCGAGAAACAGGGGTGCGATTATTGCTTTTTCGGACGCATTATTCCATCCAGAGCAATAATCCAAATCCACTCGAGAGACCGCGCCGTACAGGCGCAGAGATGGGCATTCCCACCATGATTGGCAAAGAGATCGCGTGCCGGTCGCGGGTCAAGGCCGCGATCATCACGACTCAGAGCGATAGCTCGCCTTGAGGCGTGGCGGGCACGCGGATAAGATCACACCCGCGTGGGAATGCCACTGTCAAAGGATCGCTTTGCGGCGACTCTCTGATGAACTCGTTGCAAGCGCTCAGTGGCAAGTTGGAAATATTCATCGTCCATCTCCACTCCGATGTACTTGCGGCTGGTGAGCAGTGCTGCAGCGCAGGTACTTCCACTACCTGCGAATGGATCGAGAATAGTTTCGCCCTGGAGAGAGAAGCTACGAATCAACGAAACCAGCGCTGGTATCGGCTTCTGCGTGGGATGAAGCTTGTTACCGCTGTAGGGCATGTCCATCACATCTCCGAGCGGCTGCTTGGGCAATGGAGGTCCGCCTTTCGCCAGCAGGAAAGCCTGCTCATGCTGATACCGAAGAAATCTGCTCTTTGAGCTGTAGCTCTTTCTGAAGACAATATGTCCCACCGGCTGAAACCCTGCACTGCGCCACGCTTCAAAGAACGCGTCGATCTTCGTCCACCCATAAAACATGACGGCGACGCGGTCCTGCCTGAGAACTCGATACGCTTCTGCCATCGAAGGTTTGAGCCAGGTCTCATCGACATCGTTCTGAATCGTGCGTCCGCTACGGTCGCGATAGTTCACGAGGTAGGGTGGATCAGTGAGCACGAAGTCTACGCTGTCCGCTGGCATCTGGCGCATAACTTCGATGCAATCGCCGTGAAGAATTCGATTCGTGAAGCTATTGTGTTGCGAGGTTGGTATGGTAGTGGTTGCCATCTTCGAAATCTCCTTTTGGTCCCCTGGCTCTCAAGGCGCTCGGGACACACCACGCGAAGCGATGCAAGGGACCCGCCTCCCAAGGCAAGTGGGTGCATTTTCGGAAGGTTCGGAAAATGTTTATGCGTTGTTTGCAGAAAGATTTTCTGAAGGCCGAAAAAGCAGAACCCGTGCAGTCCGCCGGGCGGCGGATCAGGCCCGAAGCAGTGTCCGGGCGTCAAGGAGCAATGGGATTGAGATCAAGAAATGGAAATGTACAACAAGCGAGTAGACCAGATACAGGATCAAGTCGTGGGGCGTTAGAGTTGTGTCTCCGGCGCCACAGAGTGTGGTTCTGGATTATTGATCCTGAGATCAATAATGCGTCGAAAAAAGTAATAATCGGGGTCACTTTGCCGATCTAAGTTGGCTTCATCCGGGGTGTTGAGGGCTTATTGGGTTCCATCGCCCGGAGGGAGGTCAATCGTGATGAACTCATTGCTGGGCACAGTTCCCGCCCTTGAGCCTTACATCGAAGCCGCTCAGGCCGCAACGTATCTTTCCATTTCACGCAAGACACTGCTCAAAAAGGCGCGGGCAGGCCGGCTGCCTGGGCATCCCCTCGGCGAGGGGAGAAGGAAGATGTGGCGCTTCCGCATCTCTGAACTCGATCGCTGGATGCAAACCGAGGTAACATCGGACAGCGACGAAGGCCGTTCAAAGGAAAGGAATACTTTTCTATGAAGCGGTCACGATATCAACATGGGGCTCTTTTTACGGAGACCCGAAAGAATGGTCCGGCTGTCTGGGTGTATCGCTGGCGGGAGACGAACTCCGAAGGGAAACGCCACTCACGCAGGGAAATCCTGGGAACGATCGTCGAGATTCGTAATCAGGCTGCTGCGCAACGAGCGGCGGAGAAACTTCGGATGGGCATCAATCGCCATCTAGGGGAAGGATCCGGAGCGCCAGCGACAATCCGTAAGCTGGTCGAGCACTATCAATTGAAGGAGATTCCGATGGAGGAGTCTCAGGAAGGGAAAAGGAGGTCAACGAAGTTGGTCTACCTCAGCAATCTCAACTGTCACGTCGTGCCACGGTGGGGTGACTATCATCCCAGCAAGGTGACGACTGTGGAGGTCGAGAGCTGGCTGAAGTCGCTGAAGCTTGCACCTGCGACTCGTACGAAGGTGCGCAATGTCCTGAGCATGATCTTCCGCCACGGTATGCGGTGGGGATGGTTGGACAGCAATCCGGTTGAGCTGGTACGCACCAGTTCAAAGCGATTGCGGAGGCCGGACATCCTCACGGCTGAAGAGTTTCGCGCTTTGCTCGAAGCTCTTCCGGACAGGGAACGGTTGATGGGCATGATCTGCGCGACCACCGGATTACGTATCTGCGAGGTCCTCGGCATCAAGTGGGAGGACATCGACTTCGAGACGCACACGGCGAACGTTCTTCGCTCTTTTACGGACGGAAGCATCGGTCCGTGCAAGACCGAGATTTCACAGCAGCCCGTGCCTCTCGATGAGATCGTGATCGAGGAGTTGCTGGAGTGGCATCCGGTCTGTGGCTTTCCGAAGCCGGAGGATTGGGTCTTCGCCAGCTACCAGACCTTCGGCAAGATGCCGATGTGGCCGGACAGCCTGCGCACGAAGATTCTGCAACCGATTGCTCGAAAGGTGGGCATTACGAAGCAGATCGGCTGGCACACGTTCCGCCGTACCTACAGCTCATTGTTGGCCGAGACCGGCAACGATGTGAAGGTGGTGCAGGAACTGATGCGGCACGCGAAGATCAGCACGACGATGGAGATTTATACGCAGGCGGGCATGCCGAAGAAGCGGGCTGCGCAGCGGAAGGCCGTCGATGCGCTCTTTAACCGCAATTCACGGGCAGAGGATGGGGTACAGCATGGGCGTCTTATTGCTCCGATACTGCTCCGACGCAATCCTTAATGCTCCGGGGTTGCACTCGCTAAGTTGTTGAAAAGATATGGTAGGCACGAGCGGATTCGAACCGCTGACCTCTACCGTGTCAAGGTAGCGCTCTAACCAACTGAGCTACGCGCCTGTTTTTTGTCTCAATCAGTTGCTCTAAAT